>ERZ773010.309-NODE-309-length-35371-cov-12.005890_pt1 | contig 35371 bp, 28 predicted proteins | sample MGYA00580842_ERZ773010 | MGnify/ENA primary metagenome ERZ773010 (study PRJEB29015, sample SAMEA2737982) | human oral metagenome | biome: human oral; feature: human-associated habitat; material: dental | place: China | collected 2107 ... | reverse complement strand
CAGACCCTGGAAGTGCGGCTGGCCGGCTTCCCCGGCAAGTTCGAGAGCTGGCTGCCGGTGCCCGACCTGCTGGGCGTCGTGGCCGTGGACACGGACCTTTCCCAGGGCAGCAATGCCTGGGGGCAGATGCTGCGCGCCAAGCCCGGCAAGTCGCCGGAGCTGCCCGCCAAGGGACGCCAGGGCGCGCGCCGGACCAGCGAGCGCGAAGAGGCCGCCAGCAAGACGGTGGCCGCTTCGACTGAGGGCCACGTACCCGCGCAGGCCGGAGCCGGCACGTCAGGGACTTCCAGTGCCGATGCCGCTGGCACGACCGCACGGGCCCAGACCGATACCAGCCCGCGCGTCCAGACGGCTGCCGAGACGCCTGATCGCGCGGCAGCCCAGGCAGCCGCCACGACGCGCGCTGCAGCGCCTGCCGGAGCCGGCACCCAGACTGCGCCCGCGGCCACCCCGGCTGACCGGGCCCGCAGCGAACGCGAAAGCCGCATTGCCGCTGCCATGGCGGCCGCCGGCCTGACCGGTGGTGCGGCGGCCGCTGCGACGTCTGGCAGCGCTGCCACGGCAGCACCGTCGGCCGGAAGTGCCGCTCATGCCCCTGCTGCCCAGAACAGCATCACCCGCAACGAGATCGTCCCCATGAACCAGGGTGCCAAGGCGGCCGAACAGTCTGCCCAGGCACAGGACCCCCAGGCGCGGCCGCAGGCTGCGGCGAAGGTCGGGGCCCCTGGGCGCTCGTCGGAGGACGCCCGGAAGGCCACGGCAGAGCAGGGCGATGCCATGGCCAGGAACGAAGGCCGTGAGGCGGGCGCCACCCGCGCCACGGCAGCTGCTGCCGCCAGGACCGGAACTGCAGGCACGGCCACCGGCCATGCTGCCGATACGGGCGCTGCCGCCCGCTCCCTGCCGGCCCAGGCCACCCTGGCTGCGCTGCCGGCCGGTGCACGCCTCAGTGCCGTCACGCCGCTGCGGCCCGCGCCCCGGCAGGCCGTGGGCACCACGCGCATGGTCCAGCAGCTGCAGAGCATGACCAGCACCCTGCTGGGACGCGAGCCCAGCGAGACCTACTTCATTGATCGCCGCTGGCAGGTCCAGCGCGATCCGGGCTCGGCCCGTGGCCGCAATCGTCAGGTCATCCGGGCCATCGCCGTCTTCCGGGGTGAGGAATGCAGCTGGCAGTCCCTGATGGTGACCCGCCGTCCCGGCGCCGGCACCCTCAGTGAAGTGGTGGCCGACGGTGATGAAGTGCGCATCCCGTGCCCCGATCTGAAGGTCCAGCCCTGATCGTGTCGATAGCTGTTCCGTCCATCTTCACGCCGGCTGCTGAAAAGGCATCCGTGGCCGCAACGGTGATGCTGCCGTGAGCGGCAGCGCGCCGACACCGTCAAAGGGCAGGGCAGCGAGCTTCCTGGCCGGTTCGCCGCTGGGCATCCGTCCCTACCGGTTGCTGTACATCGGTGCCGTCACCACCTCCATGGCCTACACGATGCAGTCGGCCATGGCCGGCTGGCTGATGGCCAGCCTCAGCGGCTCGGCCCTGCTGGTGGGGCTGGTGCAGGCCGCCAGCACCCTGCCGTTCCTGTTGTTCGGGCTGGTGTCCGGTTCGGTGGCCGATCTTGTCGATCGACGCTACATCCTGGTTGTTACCCACCTGATGATGGGCCTGGCCACGGCCAGCGTGGGCCTGATGAGCCATGCCGGCTGGCTGCAACCCTGGTCCCTGGTCGTCTGCACGCTGCTCTGCGGGCTGGGCTACACCTTCTACCAGCCGGCCCAGCAGGCTTCCATCAACGGTCTGGTCCCGCGGCCGCTGCTGCCCAAGGCGGTGGCGCTGGGCTCGATTGCCTTCAATGCCGCGCGCTCCGTCGGCCCTGCCATGGCCGGACTGATCGCCGCCCTGATGGGAGACGGGCTGGCGGTGCTGGTGGCTTCGCTCTTCTTCCTGCCCATGCTGCCGGCCGCCTGGCAGGCGCTGGAGCCGCGCACGCCGGTGCCTGCCGGGAGCAACGAGACCCTGTGGTCCGGCCTGGTCAGCGGCTTGCGCTTTGCGCGCCACGCCCGGGTGCTGCGGGCAGCGCTCATCATCAACTTCTGCTTCTGTTTCTGCGCGGCCGCCCTGTGGGCGATGTTCCCGCTGGTGGCCCAGCAGCGGCTGGGACTGGCTGCCGGCGGCTACGGGTTTCTCTACAGCACCTTCGGCCTGGGAGCCGTGGCCTCGGCCCTGTGGCTGCCGCGCTTCCTGCGCCAGGGCGCAGGAGCAGGTCGCATCATCCGGGCCTCCCTGTGGCTGTGGAGCCTGGCGGCCGTCATCGTCGGCCTGTCCCACTGGGTGCCGGTGGCCGTGGTGGGCACTTTCCTGGCCGGCATGGGCTGGGTCGGGGTGCTGGCGGGGCTCTCCACCGTGGCGCAGAGCATTGCACCGGGCTGGGTGCGTGCCCGGGCGGTGGCCAACAACCAGATCTCGGTGCAGGCCGGGCTGGCCCTGGGCAGCCTTTTCTGGGGCTGGATGGTCAATCGCAGCGACCTGCAGCATGTGCTGATTGCCTCCGCCGTGCTGCTGGCCCTGTTTGCGCTGGCCAGCCGCCGGTTGCCGGTTCGCCTGGGCACCGATGCCGACGTGACACCCGATGACTTTCTGACCAGGTCAGCCACCCTGGGCGACGGGCAGTCCCTGCACCTGCAGCACACATACCGCCCGCAGGCGGGTCGGGAAGCCGAGTTCCTCCAGGCGATGGTCGCGCTGCGTGAAAGCCGGCTGCGCAATGGTGCCCTGCGTTGGCGTCTGCAGCCGGATGCGCAGCAACCGGGCATCTGGCATGAATCCTTCGAGCTGGCCTCGGCCGCGGAATGGCGGCGCTTTCCGACCCGCATGACCCAGGCAGACCGGATGGCTCACGAGTCGGTACAGGCCACGCTGGACGAGCATGCAGCCGGGGGCCGATATACTTGAGGGCAGGGCACTTATCGCTCGCATTCCGACTCAGGACCCGTATGCGCATGAAACGACTGACCCGACAACGTACCGAGATCCTGCGGGTCATCGACGAAGCGCAGCGCCCGCTCAGCCCGCAGGAGATCCTGGAAGCAGGGCGGACGGCCATTCCGTCGCTCAGCATTGCCACCATCTATCGCAACCTGCGCGACCTGCAGCAGGACGGCATGATCCAGGCCGTGGCGCTGCCAGGTGACAGCCCGCGCTATGAAAGCCGCCACGCGCACGCCCACCATCATCACCACTTTCAGTGCAGCCAGTGCCAGCGGGTGTTTGATATCCATGGCTGCCCGGGCGGCCTGGAAGGCATGGAGGTGCCGGAGGGCTTCATGGTGGAGCACCATGAAGTGACGCTCTACGGTGTCTGTGCCGAATGCACCCGGAAGGTTTCCGGGGCCTGACGGCACTCAGAGCACGTGCTCCAGGAAGGCGCGTGCCCGTTCGTGGTGCGGGTCCTCGAAGAAGGCCCGTGCTGCGCGCTCCTCGACGATCTGGCCCTCGTCCATGAAGCAGACCCGGTGAGCCACCTCGCGGGCGAAGGCCATCTCGTGCGTGACCACCAGCATCGTCATGTGTTCCTGGGCCAGCTGGCGCATCGTGCGCAGCACCTCGCCCGTCAGCTCCGGATCCAGCGCCGAGGTGGGCTCGTCGAACAGCATGATGTCCGGTTCCATGGCCAGCGCCCGGGCGATGGCCACCCGCTGCTTCTGCCCACCGGACAGCCGACCCGGATAGGCATTGCGCTTCTCGAAGAGCCCGACCTTGCGCAGCAGCTCCTCGGCGTGCGGCACGATCTCGTCGCGCTTCATGCCCTTGACGGTGATGGGCGCCTCGATGAGGTTCTCCAGCACCGTGAAGTGCGGGAACAGGTTGAAGTGCTGGAACACCATGCCCATGCGGCGACAGATGCGGCGCACTTCGGATTCGGACACGTAGCGGGCGCGTCCCTGGGCGTCATTGGCCACCAGGGTCTCGCCATTGATGCGGATCTCGCCCTGGTCGACGAGCTCCAGGTGGTTCAGGCAGCGCAGCAGCGTACTCTTGCCCGAACCCGAGGGGCCGATCAGCGCCACCACCTCGCCCTGGTCGATGCGCAGCGACACGCCGCTCAGGACCTGCAGCGACCCGAAGCGCTTGTGCAGGTCGCGGGCATCGATCATTGCCGAGGCGGCGCCGGAAGGGCCGGCAGGGGCCGTCGAGCCGGGCAGGGGGGCCATGGATTCAGGCGTCGTGACTGGCATAGCGTTTTTCGAGGGACTGGAACATCCAGGTCAGCAGCAGCGTCATCAGCAGGTAGAACACGGCTGCCACGATGAAGGGCGTGATGGTGAAGTCACGCTGCACGATGCCCCGGGCAGCCCGCAGCAGGTCGTTGAGCGCCAGCACGTAGATGAGCGACGTGTCCTTGACCAGCGTGATGAACTCGTTGGACAGCGGCGGCAGCACGCGGCGGATCACCTGCGGCATCACGATGCGGCGCATCGTCTGCGGATAGTTCATCCCCAGCACCTTCGCGCCTTCGTACTGTCCGCGGTCGATGGACTGGATGCCGGCCCGGAAGATCTCGGCGAAGTAGGCCGCGTAGTTGAGTGCAAAAGCCACCACAGCCGCCGGAAAGTCCGGCAGCTGGATGCCGCCGCCCGGCAGGAGCGGTAGCGCGTAGTAGATGAACAGCAGCTGCAGCATCAGCGGCGTGCCCCGCATCAGCCACAGGTAGCCACTGACCGTGACACCCAGCCAGCGGTGTCGGGAAAGCCGCATCAGTGCCAGCGCCACACCCAGCGGAATGGACAGCAGCAGCGTGATGCAGAACAGCTCAAGCGAGACCAGTGAGCCTTCGCCCAGGGGTCCGAGAATGCTCAGGATATAGTCCAATGCCGCAGTCGCCGTGAGTTCGTGGTTGATGAGTGAAGAAGACTGTGAGAAGCCGAACGATGCAAGACTTCGCGGGACGGAGGCCGCGCTGGCAGGGCGCTCATCCGTCCGTCCATGTCAGCGGATGATGTCCTTGCCGAACCAGGTCTTGGCGATCTGCCCGGCCTTGCCATCCTTCTTCATGCTCTCGAGCGCGGCAGAGAGCTTTTCCTGCAGCGCGGTGTCTTCCTTGCGAAGACCCACGCCATAGTCCTCGGTGCCGAAGTCCTCTTCCAGCACCACGTAGGCGAAGGGTTTCTTTGCCACATAGTAGCGGCCCACCACTTCGTCCAGCACGGCGGCGTCCAGCCGGCCGGCGTCCAGATCCAGCAGCACCGTCACGTTGTCGCCGTATTTCTTCAGCTGTTTCAAGGACTTGGAAACCTTGGCATCAGCCTCGATGGCATCGACGGCGCTGCTGCCGTCCTGGGCGCCCACGATCCTGCCCGTCAGGCCGGTCTTGTTGCCGATGGGCGAACCGCGCTTGACGATGATGATCTGGTGGTTCTGCATGTACGGCGGCGTGAACGCGATGTTCTGCTTGCGCTTCTCGGTGATCGTCAGACCGTTCCAGAGGGCGTCGACCCGCTTGCCGATCAGCTCGGCTTCCTTGGCGTTCCAGTCGATCGGCTTGAACTCGACTTGCACGCCCATGCGTGATGCGGCCTCGCGGGCCATGTCGATGTCAAAGCCCACCAGTTCGTTCTTCTCGTTGCGAAAGCCCATCGGCGGGAAGTTGTCATCCAGCCCGATGACCACCTTGGAAGGCGCGCCGTTGCCGGCTGCCGACTGGTCGGCCGACTTGGTGCAGGCAGACAGGGCCACGGCAGCGGACAATGCCAGCAGGAGACGACGACGGGACGTGGTTTTCATGATGGAAGCCTGTGCGTGTTGGAAAACGGTGGCTCGACGGGCGCCGTGCATGGGTCGCATGGATCGGACGCTTCGTGTCTGCGATACCGTGATGTTAAACGATGCGGTTGCTTATCAACGACTACGCATAATGGTTATTATGTCAAATTAGGGATTCTACCGAGGATTCATGGGCGTGATGACCGGCCTGCTCCCCGTCTCGTCTGGCGAGGCAATCGGGGTCTTCCCGGGTGTCCGAACGGTGCGACATCGGCGTTGAGCACCCTGCGGCTTCTTCGTGTACCGTACGGGCCGCGCGGAATTTCAGAATTCCGACTTTTTCAGGAGAACCCAAGATGACATTCCCGATCCAGCGCATGACCCTGGCCGTGCTGGCCACGCTGTCGATCTCTGCCTGTGCCCATGAGCACGGCGCCCATGAACACGAGCACGGTGCTGCTGCCGATGGCGCGCAGCGCGCCACCGAGGCCGTGGCCCAGCTGCAGCCCACCGTGGGTTCGCAGACCCAGGGCACGATCCGTTTCGTGCACGACGGTGACCGGATCCGCATCCAGGGTGAAGTGGCCGGCCTGGAGCCCAACAGCGACCATGGCTTCCACGTGCATGAGAAAGGCGATTGCAGCGCGCCGGATGCCACCAGCGCTGGCGGCCATTTCCATCTGCCGGGCCAGAAGCACGGCGATCCGGCCCGGCATGATGATCACCATCATGCCGGCGATCTGGGCAACATCCATGCCGGTGCCGATGGCGTGGCCAAGGTGGACCTGGTGCTGCCGCAGACGCAGCTGACGCTGGGTGATGGCCCGCAGAACATTCTGGGCCGGGGCCTGATCGTCCACAAGGGCAAGGACGACCTTCACAGCCAGCCGACCGGTGATGCCGGTGGCCGGGCTGCCTGCGCCGTGATCAAGGCCGTGCGCTGAACACGGACCTCTGAAACCGGATCCGGCTGCTGCGGTGCTGCTCGCGTGGCAGCCGGGATCCGGACGAACGCTGCGGACGGACGCGACTGTCAGGCCGCCTGCAGCGCGTCGATGGCAGCGGCCACCGATGCCGTCTTGCGAATGACGCGCACCTGCTTGCCGGCCATCAGCTCATGCAGTTCGCGGCGATTGACGGTCCAGTGCTCGCGCGGATAGCGCGAGAAGATGAAGACCGTGGCCGAGGGGCTGACCCAGCCCAGCTTGTAGCGCCGGGTCTCGCCTTCGTGGTCGCGCTCGATCTCGTCGCCGTTCTTCAGGCCGGCACGGGTGATCTCGTCCCAGGCCTGATCGTAGTCGTCGGCATTGGCGGCGTTCTTTCCAGCCGTCTGCTGGGTCGGAGCCGGCTGTTTGGCCGAATTCTTGGCCAAAGCGGCGAGGGCGGACATGCCCTGCCCGTTCGCGGCCTGGGCGCCCTGACCTGCCGGCATGCCCTGCCCGGCTGCGCCTGCCGTTCTGGCGGCCGGTGCAGCGGCGCTCGGACAGGCAACGGGCGTCACAGGGCGGTTCTTGCTCTGCTGGATGACCTGGCCGTGGCAGGTCATCAGGGTCTTCAGGAAGGCCTCGCGCTCGGTGCCCGGCATGGCGATGAAGGCCATGCCGCGCGACAGGTCGGCAATCATCTGGGGCAGCGTGCGGGCCAGTTCGCTGATCTCGGTGGCCTTCTTGGGCTGCACGCTCCACAGCAGCGTTTCCAGCACGCGCTGGGCGCGGGCCTCGTCAAACGGCAGCTCGCCCGTGCCGTCGCGCAGTCGCACGATCACCTCGGTCCACGAATGCTCGGCAAAGTGCTGGATGCATTCCGGGATCTGGCCGCCCGTGAGCCGTGCACGCATGCCGTCGCGGATCTCCTGGCGCAGCAGGTCGATGCGCTCTGCCCGGCTGGCGGCTTCAGCGATCTTCTCCAGTCGGGCATCGCGACGTGCCGTCTCGTCGGCAATGATCCGCTCGGCGCGATCCAGGGCCTCGCCGATCACGACCAGTTCGCGCTCGAAATTGTTCAGCACCCAGGTCACCAGGTCCTCGATGTCCTCGACGAGCGGTGAGCCGGGTTCGGTCTCGAAGTCCGGGTCGGAGCCCATCTGGGCCAGCCGGTCGACGAAACGGCGCATCGGGTGGTCGGGGCGCGCAAAGAAGCTGGCATCCAGCAGTGCGGCCTTGAACGCTGCCACCTGCAGCCGCAGCAGCTGCTGCTTGATGGCGTTGGCGATGGCGTCGTCCTCGTAGACATGCTGGAACACCTGGGCAACCGTCTCGATGATCAGCCGATCCAGCGGCGAGCCGTGCGTCTGGGCGGCGGCCGAGGACTGCTGGCGCACCTCCTGCATCACCGTACCGACAGCCTCGGGGCTGTTGGCTTCCTCGGTACGGGCCTGCAGCTCGCTCAGCACGGCCATCAGCTGGTCGGAGGTGGCCTGCTTGTGGGCGGCCATCTGGGCGTCGTTGCCGAAGTTGCGCGGATCGGCCAGATAGCGGGTGGCCTGGGCCAGCACGGCCGGGCTCTGTTCGCTACCGCTGCCGATCTGGTCGGCCCACTGGCCGATCTCGGCTTCGGAGACGTCGATCACGCCGTGGCCGTTTGCCCTGCCCCCGCGACCGTTGCCGCGACCGCCGTGCTCATCGTGTTCGGCGCCCTCGCCCAGCGGGTCGTCATGCTCGCCGCTGATGTACTGGGAGGCGCGGGACTTGGAGATGCTGTAGCGCAGCTCGGGCAGGATGCCGTAGGCGATGAGCCTGCGGTTCACGTCCTGGTACAGCTCGATCAGTTCGACCGTGAACTTGGGCTCGAACAGGTCCAGCAGGAACGATGCCGTGCCGTCACCGGGGCGCACCTGGTGCTGGGTCAGAATGCCGCGCAGCACCTCGAAGATGATGTCCGGCGCGATCGGGTATTCGTTCTCGGCAAACCAGTCCTGCTGCAGCAGTGCTCCGAAGCGGGCGCGCAGGCCGTCGGCCAGCTCCTCGTCCATCCGGCGACGGGCGCGAGCCGAAATGCGTGCGACCAGCAGCTGGTCGCGCATGGTGTCATCGTCCACCAGACGCAGCGTTGGCGGCTCGTCCTGGATGATGGTGGTTTGAGGGGTGCTGTAGCTGCCGTCGGAAGCGACACCGGTGCGTTCCTTCCAGCTGCGGGCACATCCCACCTCGAACTGCTGCTCGATGCTGGCCTTGCCATTGCGCAGGATGTCCAGCGCCACGTTGAGCTGATCCTGCTTTTCCCAGTTGGTCTCCTCGACGATGCGCTCGATCAGCCCGTCCACCACGGCCACGTAGGCGTTGCGGAAGCTCCGGTTGAGCGCGGTCAGGATGGGTTGGCGGATCTCCCGCAGGATTGCCAGGTGGCTGGCATCGATGTCGGTACCGGTGATTGGCACAAGAGGCTCCCGGGCAAGCTTTCAGGGACTTACTTGCAGGGAGGATGCCAGTTTGTGGGCAGAAGTCTGCTGCCCGCCGTCTATTCGACCGACATCGGCCGACTGCCGGTCGGCGCGATGTCTTGCCGGCCACAGGGGTGGCCACAATATGTGCCCACCGACACCATATGGATCGTGAATGGATCGCGGGCCGGCATGGTCTCAGGAAGGGACGGAAGCGCCCTTCGACAGCCCTGTTTCGGGACCATCGATGCGGGCCTGGCCGCCCCTGTCCGCACCCTTTTACTGGGCCGGCTTCCGGATGTGGCGCTGGGCCACCGTGCGCATCGTCACCAGTTCCTCGGCGCTGCTGGGGTGCAGCGGCATGGTCTGGTCCAGATCGCGCTTGGTCACGCCCATGCGCAGCAGCGTGGCCATCACCTGGATGACCTCGGCCGAGTCAGCGCCCAGCAGCTGCACGCCCAGCACCCGATCGGTGCTGGCATCCACCAGGATCTTCTGGTGGACCCGCTCCTGGGTGCCCGAGAGCGTGGCCTTCAGCGTGCGGAAGCTGTTGCGGTAGACATCCACCACGGCGCAGCGTTCCACTGCCTGCTCTTCGTTCAGGCCCACCGTGCCCAGCTCTGGCGTGGAGAAGATGGCCGTGGGAATGAAGTCCAGATCCGCCACCCAGGGTTTCTTGCCATAGGTGGTGTCGGCAAAGGCGTGGCCCTGGCGGATGGCCACCGGCGTGAGGCTGACCTGGTTGGTCACGTCGCCCACGGCGTAGATGCCGGGCACCTGGGTGCGCGAGAGCTCGTCCACGCGGATCTCGCCCGCCTTGCCCGTCTCCAGACCCACCGTTTCCAGACCCAGGTTGCGGGTGGCCGGCCGGCGGCCGGTGGCGATCAGCACCTGGTCCACGTCCAGCGTGCTGTCGTCGTGCAGCGTGATGCGGATGGAACCATCGGGCTGCCGGTCCAGACGCTTGAGCGTGGTGTTCATCCGCATGTCGATGCCCTTGTCACGGTAGGTCTCGACAATGAGGTCCGCCATCTGCACGTCAAAGCCGCGCAGCACCCGCGGGCCACGATGGATCTGCGTGACCTTCGCACCCAGACCATGGAAGATGCCGGCAAATTCCACCCCGATGTAGCCGCCGCCCACCACCGCGATCCGCTTCGGGAACACGGGCAGGTCAAAGACCTCGTTGGAGCTGATAGCCAGCTCCACGCCGGGCAGGTCCTCGGGCATCACCGGTTCGCCACCGGTAGCAATGAGCACCTCCTTCGCCGTCACTTCCTGGCGACCCTCCGGCGTGTCGATGGCCAGCCGGTTGGGGCCCAGGAAGCGGGCGTGGCCGGCAAAGCGCTTCACGCCGGCCTTGTCCAGGTTGGCGGAATAGGCGCCTTCCAGCCGCGTGATCTCGGCATTCTTGGCCGCCACCAGCTTTTCCCAGTCGAAGGTGGCCGGGGGCACATTCCAGCCGAAGCCCCGACTTTCCTCGAAGCTCTGCGGGAAGCGCGACGCGTATACCAGCAGCTTCTTGGGCACGCAGCCGCGGATGACGCAAGTGCCGCCGTAGCGGAAGCCCTCGGCGATGCCCACACGCGCACCGTGCTGGGCCGCGATGCGGGCCGCGCGCACGCCGCCCGAGCCGCCACCGATGACAAAGAGATCGAAGTCGAAAGAGGATTGGGTCATGGAATGGAGAATGATCGGAAGGAGGGACCGGACGGGGCGAGCCGTCCGGCGGGGGACAAGGTCACTTCGTGCCGAAGATCCGGTCGCCGGCGTCACCCAGACCCGGCAGGATGTAGCCGTGGTCGTTCAGGCAGCGGTCGATGGCGGCCGTGAAGATGGGCACGTCCGGGTGGGCATTCTGCAGGGTCTCGATGCCCTCGGGCGCGGCCAGCAGACAGACGAACTTGATGGAGCGCGGGTTGGTTTCCTTGATGCGGCTGATGGCCGCCACTGCCGAGTGTCCGGTGGCCAGCATCGGGTCGACGGCGATCACGTCACGCCCGCCCATGTCCGGCGGCATCTTGAAGTAGTACTCGACGGCCTGCAGCGTTTCGGGATCGCGGTACAGCCCGATGTGACCCACCCGGGCGCCGGGCACGACGCTGAGAAAGCCGTCCAGAATGCCGCTGCCGGCTCGCAGGATGGAGACCAGGCACAGCTTCTTGCCGTCGATCAGACCCGACTGCATGGTCTCGAGGGGGGTCTGGATGGTCACCTCGTGCATCGGCATGTCGCGCAGCACTTCGTAGGCCAGCAGGGCGCTGAGTTCATTCAGCAGCCGGCGGAAGTTGTTGGTGCTGGTCTCGACCTTGCGCATCAGCGTAAGCTTGTGCTGGACCAGCGGATGTTCGACGACTGTTACGTGGGCACGATCCATGGCAGTGTTGACTCCTATCCGGGAAAACCCCGGCAGACTAGCATGGATCGCGTCGGGTTGCTGGGTCACGACGAAAAATGGAACCGAGGCGAACGAACGGATGAAGCGGGTAGTAATCATCGGGGGCGGATTGGCGGGCTGCGCCAGTGCCGAGTCGTTCTCGCGCCGGGGCTGGCAGGTGCGGGTGCTGGAAGCGCGCGACCGGCTGGGGGGTGCGGTGGCGGGCCTGCCGCTGATTGCCCAGCATCCGGGCCTGACGCCCGATTTCGACCTGCGCAGCCGCCTGCTGGTGCAGGCCATGCAGCTGCATGGCCGCCTGCGTGCCGGTCCGGCGGCCGATCTGGTTCCGGCCTTTGAAGTCTGCGGGCGGCTGCAGCCGATGGACCGGGTACGGGCCGAGCGCTGCGTGGCGCCTGTGGACAGGGCCGTGGCGCGGGTGGCAGAAAGCCCCCAGGGGGATTGGGGTGTCTGGTTTCCCGACTGTGCTGCCGTCTCGCCCCGGCGGTGGTGGCAGACGGTGCTGCAGCGCCCGGGGGTGAGCGTGCGCCTGGGCATCACCGTTGGCCGGGTGGATGCCACGGAGACCGGCTGGCGGGTTGTCGATGACCAGGGGAACAACGTGGCCGATGCCGATGGGGTGGTCTTGGCCTGCCGTGAACAGGCCCTGACACTGGCCGGCATGCAGGAGGCCGACCATGGCCGCCTGCGGCTGAGTGCTGCCCAGGTGTGGCTGGCGCGGGCCGATGGCGGCCCCCCGGATGAAGACCCCGGCCACCCTGCCCTGTTGCCCATGACCAGCGGCCGTGGCCTGGTGCTGACACGGCCCGGCAGCTTCTGGCTGCGCTCGGAAGAAGTGCATGCACACTGGCTGCAGGCAGGCGAAGCCGACAGCGACGAAGACCCGGATGTCAGGGCCTTTCTGGAGCGGCCCGAATCCTGGCAGCCCAGTGCCATCGGCGAGCGCCTGCAGCTGCGCGACAACCTGCCGATGATCGGTCTGGCGCCGGACCTGGCGGCCATTGCCGCCCGCGCCGACGACCTGGCGCGCAACGATCGGCTGCCGATGCCCCAGCGCGAAGGCATGTACTTGCTGACCGGCATGGCGGGCCGAGGGGCGCTCTATGCCGCCATTGGCGCCGAGATGATTGCCGCCCGCGCCTGCGGCGAGCCGGATGTGGTGGACGCACGGCTGGCTGCGGCGGTCTCCCCTGCCCGCTTCATCAAGCGGCGGCTGCAGCGGGCATGGAGTGGGCGGGGGAAGGATCCGGCCCCGGTGGCGTGAGTGCGCGGGGTGGGTGAAGAACGTGATGGATGAGCATCTGTATATCGGGCATATCCCGGCAATCCTATGGGGGGATGTTTCTTCCAGGGTTTATCTCTATGTGCATGGGCAGGAAGGTAGCAAGGAAGAGGCAGAGGCTTTTGCATCGATTGCAGGTCGTCATGGATTTCAGGTCTTGAGCATTGATTTGCCTGGCGATGGCGAACGAAAGGGAAAGTCGTCTCCCTTGTGTCCATGGGTCGCTGTCTCCGATCTTCAGCGGGTGATGAGATATGCCAAGGGGCGTTGGGGTGAAATTTCCCTGTGTTCAGTCAGTATTGGGGTTTGGCTGAGTATTCTGGCCTTCCAGAATGAGCGTCTCGAAAGGTGTCTTTTCGTCTCCCCGATCATTGACATGGGGCTGCTTATCCAGAAGATGATGTCACAAGCCGGTGTTTCCCTTGAAAGACTCAGGCGAGAGAAGTTGGTAAAAACGGCTTTCGGGCAAATGCTTTCCTGGGAATATTTTGATTATGCAGTGAAGAACAGGGTTGATCGGTGGATGGCTGCTACAAGCATTCTCTATCCAGGGAAGGATCATCTTGAAGATCGCTCTGTCGTGGAAGCGTTTTCGTGCGACTTCAACGGCGAGTTGACGGTATGGGACGAGGGTGAGCACTGGTTTCACACAGCGTCGCAACTGGATTTTCTGTATCGTTGGTTTGAAGATAATATTGTTCCGTCTGCATCGCAGGTATAGTGTCTATTTCCATGAACAAGGTATGGAAAAAGCACGACGACGTCATTCCGGACGTGCTGAAAGGCATAAGTAATGATTGCGTCGCCTGGAAACTCGTTCGTCTGGAGGGGCATGATCAGGTCCTTGTGGTCTCAGGTTGCCAACTTCTGCAGAGTGGCTTGGGTGAGGTGTTCTTTGAAAGTACGGATGCCGAAAGAGATTTTTCATGGCTCATCCATACCCAACTCAACGAGACTGAATTGCAGTCGTTGATCGAGCAATCGCTGCGATTCCAGCTGTTTCGTCTCAGGCACCCCTTGATCTCGTTCGAGAAGGCATGGCTGTCCAGCCTGTTGGCCCATGACCCGGGCTGCACGATCTATGCGCGATACGAAGGGGACGATGTGCTTGTGATCTCTTCGTGAAAGCCTACGCGCCCAATGGGGGCTATCGGGCGTGTGCGCTGTTGGCGCCCTCGCCTGCTTGCACTTTCTCGCTTGGGGCCCGCGCCCCCACCCCATCAATCACATACCGCGCCGGTCCGAAGGCCATCAGGTCAGACAGTGAAACCAGCGGGTTGAGGAGGCGGCCGTCGACGGTCATGGCGGTGCTGGGGCCGCCGTCCAGGCGGATGGCGTTGGGGATGCCCAGTGCCAGAAAGACGCGGCACAGCTCGTCGACGTGGGTCTGGCCCAGTGAGGTGGAGGAGATGAAGACGCTTCTGCCCTTGCCGTCGGTGCCGAAGGCGGACCAGCGGGTGGTCAGGGCGTCCTGGGCGCACTGGCCGTCGCGCACGATGGAGGTGGAGGAGCTGAGCACGACCGGGTTGTCGGGCCAGCGGGCTTGGGGATCCGTTCTGGTGTCCCAGGACGACTGGCGCTGGTCGGCGGCGAAGCGGACGACGCGCTTGCGACCGGTGCCGGAGGCTGGCGGGGGCGCTTCCGTACCGTGGTCCGTGCGCTGCTGCGCCTGTTGCAGCCATTCGGGCGTGCGCAGGTGCCAGGTGTTGTCGCCGATGGTCAGCCGTCCAAGTCCGCTGCCCACGTCCAGCCCCCGGGCATAGCCCATGGCCCAGCCACCCTGCCCCGTGTCGGTGCCCGGGTCGCCATGCCAGAGAAAGCCATTGATCAGGACGGTGAATCCCTTCACCGTGTCCAGCCGGAACAGCTGCAGTTGCTCGGGGGTCGCCTGAAAGACCAGCTCGGTCTGCATGGGGGCGGCCTGGCTGCCTTCGGTGACGGCAATGTGTACGTAGGGCGGCACGAATCGGCAGCCCTGGGGCAGCGAGATGCCCTGGCGGGCCTGTTCTGCCATCTTTCGTGCCGTCTCGGGATCGGTCAGGCTGTGCAGGCACGGATCGAGGGAGCGGGATTGGCCGAGGATGCGCTGGACAAGGCTGCTGACGGCCTGTGTGTCGTCGCTGTCGCGCAGCTGGCCGTCGATGATGACGCCGGTGCGGGCCAGCTGAAGTGTCCGGGGGCCGGCGGGCGTCCCGTTGTCGGGCGGATCGGGCATCCACCGCTGGTAGCGTCTCACGTCCTGCGGCTGCAGAGTGAGCGTGGCTGCCTTCTTCAGCGACAGGATGGGGGCGATGTTGACGAGCGGATAGCGGTCGATGCCGGGGTGAACGCCGACGATGAAGACGGTGGGGGCTTCGAGTGCGCCGGCCGGAACTTCCAGGGTCACGCCATGGCCCAGGTCCTGTCGCAGTGGCTGGGCGGGGTCATGGAACAGGTAGCCCAGGTCGCCGCGCGCGTGCAGGCCGGCGGCCCGGATGGCGTCCAGGCAGCGGGCGGATGGCGGGGTCTGGCCGGTGCAGTGGCCCAGCTTCTGGCGCAGGGCGCCATCCAGGGGGCGGCCGTTCAGCGTGTGGCTCAGGGCCATGTCCTGACCGGCCCGCAGGGTGCCCTCGTCGCCCTGATCCGAAGGCGCCGGGGCTGCGGTCCCGCCGCCGGCTGCCGTCGCTGCCGGCCAGAGACCCAGCAACGTCAGCAGCAGCGCGGCGGCCCTGGCTCGCAGCCTCATGGCCTTATTGGAACTGCCGGCGCGCGTTGTGCCAGAGGCGCATCCAGGGCGAGTGGTCCAGACCGGATTCCTGCAGCGCACGCGGTTTCCAGGACCACTGGGCCAGGCGGAAGACGCGCTCGGGGTGCGGCATCATGATGGTGGCGCGGCCATCGGCGCTGGTAAAGCCGGTCACACCCCGCGGCGAGCCGTTGGGGTTGAGCGGATAGGTCTCGGTGGCGTTGCCGCGGCCATCGATGTACTGCAGCGCCGGGTTGGCGGCGGCGATGCGGGCAGTCAGCGCCTCGGCCGACAGCGTGCCGTCGGCGCCCTGTGCCTTCGCATCGGAGAAGTCGGCCCGCCCTTCGCCGTGCGAGACGACGATGGGCAGCCGGTCGCCCGCCATGCCGCTCAGCCACAGTGACGGCGAGGACAGGATCTCCACGCTGGCAAAGCGCCCTTCGTACTGCTCGGAGCGGTTGCGCACGAAGCGCGGCCAGCCCTCGGCGCCGGGGATCAGGCCCTTCAGGTGCGAGAGCATCTGGCAGCCGTTGCACACGCCCAGGGTGAGCGTGTCGGGCCGGGCAAAGAAGGCGCCGAAGGCGTCGGAGAGCTGCGGGTTGAAGAGGATGGTGCGCGCCCAGCCGGCACCGGCGCCCAGCACGTCGCCATACGAGAAGCCGCCGCAGGCCACCAGCGCCTGGAACTGCGCCAGGTCGTGACGACCGGCAATCAGGTCGCTCATGTGCACGTCGTAGGCCTCGAAGCCGGCCAGGTCGAAGGCGGCGGCCATTTCCCGCTGGCTGTTGACGCCCTGCTCGCGCAGGATGGCGACGCGGGGGCGCTGGCCCACGACGGCGGGCGCGGCGCCGGACGGCATGTCGCGCCAGGCCTGGATGGAGGTGGCGGACAGGCGCACCGACAGGTGGGGCGGCTCATCCTGGGCGGTACCTTCCAGGGCGAAGGCCTCGGCCGTGCAGGCCGGGTCGTCGCGCAGGCTGGCGATGCGGTGGCTGGTCTCGGCCCAGGCCTGCTGCAGCGTGGTGCGCGGCAGGCTGAACAGGCACTTGCCGTCGTTGTGGACCTCGATGGTGTCCTGGCTGTTGGGCGTGCCGATGACGTGGGAATGCACCGACAGGCCGTGGGCACGCAGCAGGCCCAGCAGGCGGTCGCGGTTGGCGCGGGTGGTCTGCAGCACGACGCCCGGCTCCTCGTTGAAGAGCGCGCGCAGCACGCGTGCCTGGCGAAGCTCGGCCACCTGCTCAGTGCGGATCTTGTAGTCGCCCGCATCGGCCGTGAAGGGGTCGATGGTGAGCATGTCCAGCTGCAGCGACACGCCGCAGTGGCCGGCAAACGCCATCTCGCAGGCGGTGGCAAAGAGCCCGCCGTCGGAACGGTCATGGTAAGCCAGCAGCAGCCCTTCGGCCTGGGCTTCGCGCACGGCCTGCCAGAGCTTCACGAGCAGCTGCGGGTCGTCCAGATCGGGAACGGGGTCGCCGTCCCGGCCGGTGATCTGGGCCAGGGCCGAGCCGCCCAGGCGCTGCTTGCCGGCGCCCAGATCCACCAGGATGAGGCTGGTCTGCATCTCGGGGCTGATCTCGGGCGTGAGTGCCCGGCGCACGTCGCTGACCGGGGCGTGGGCGGTGACGATCAGCGACACCGGCGAGCCGACTTCCACCCGCTGTCCGTCGTCACCCTTCCAGCGGGCGCGCATGGAAAGCGAATCCTTGCCCACCGGGATGCTGATGCCCAGCTCGATGCACAGGCGGCTGGCTGCTTCCACGGCTGCGTAGAGGGCAGCGTCCTGTCCGGCGCTGCCGGCATCGGCCATCCAGTTGGCCGACAGCTTGGTCTGGCCCAGGTCGTCCGGCACGGCCGACAGCAGGTTGGTCAGGGATTCGGCGATGGCCAGGCGCGAGGCGGCGGCCGAGTCCTGCACGGCCACGGGCGAACGTTCGCCCATGGAGAGTGCGTCGCCGTGGTGGTTGCGGTAGTCCAGCAGGCCCACGGCGCAGTCGGCCACGGGCACCTGCCACGGACCCACCATCGGGTCGCGCACCGACAGGCCGCCCACGGTGCGGTCGGCGATGGTGATGAGGAAGCTCTTGCTGGCCACTGCCGGCAGCTGCAGGATCTGCGTGGCCAGCGTGTCCAGGTTCAGCTCGCTCAGGTCCATGCCCGGCAGTTCGGTGCGGGCAGGCGTGGTGCCCTCGCGGCGCAGCTTGGGCGACTTGCCGAACAGCACGCTCATGTCGATATCGACGGCGGGCGGCTCGCCCGGGGCCGCCAGCTTCAGGTGCTCGGCATCGGTGACGGTACCCACCACGGCCATGGGGCAGCGCTCGCGGGTGCACAGGGCTTCCAGCTCGGGCAGCCGCTCGGGCGCGATGCCCAGCACGTAGCGTTCCTGCGATTCGTTGCACCAGATCTCGGCCGGCGACATGCCGCTTTCGGCCACGGGGATGCGGCTCAGGTCGAAGTCCGCGCCCTTGTCGGCGTCATGGGCCAGTTCGGGGAAGGCGTTGGACAGGCCGCCCGCGCCCACGTCATGGATGGAGAGGATGGGATTGTTGTCGCCCATGGCGCGGCAGGCGTTGATCACTTCCTGCACGCGGCGCTCCATCTCGGGGTTGGCACGCTGCACCGAGGCGAAGTCCAGCTCGGCGGCATTGCTGCCCACGCCCATGCTGGAGGCGGCACCGCCGCCCAGGCCGATGCGCATGCCCGGGCCACCCAGCTGCACGAGCAGCGTGCCGGCCGGCAGTGGCAGCTTGTGCTGGTGGCGGGCGTCCACCGAGCCCACGCCGCCGGCGATCATGATGGGCTTGTGATAGCCCCAGCCGGTGTGCGGGCCGTCGGCTGCAGCCTGCGAGAGCGGGGTCTCGAAGGTGCGGAAGTAGCCCAGCAGGTTCGGGCGGCCGAATTCGTTGTTGAAGGCGGCCCCGCCCAGCGGGCCCTCGATCATGATGGACAGCGGGGTGGCCAGGGTGGGCGGCCGGCCGTTGGCGGCTTCCCAGGGGTGTTCCCAGCCGGGAATGCGCAGGTTGGAGACGGTGAAGCCGGTGAGGCCGTAGCGCGGCGTGCCGCCCCGGCCGGTGGCGCCTTCGTCACGGATCTCGCCGCCACTGCCGGTGGCTGCGCCCGGGTGGGGGGCAATGGCCGTGGGGTGGTTGTGGGTCTCGACCTTCAGCAGGCGATGCACCGGCTCTTCGGACCAGCGATAGCGGCCGGTGGTCGGGTCCACGTTCCAGGCGGCCAGCGTGCCGCCTTCCAGGATGGCGGCGTTGTCGGAATAGGCCACCACCGTGCCCTGCGGGTGGGCCTTGTGGGTCTCGCGGATCATGCCGAACAGCGAGCGTTCCTGCGGCTGGCCGTCGATGATGAAGTCGGCGTTGAAGATCTTGTGGCGGCAGTGCTCGGAGTTGGCCTGCGCGAACATCATCAGCTCGACATCGGTGGGGTCGCGTCCCAGCTCGCCATAGACGCGGGCCAGGTAGTCGATCTCGTCGGCCGACAGCGCCAGGCCCAGCCGGGTGTTGGCCGTGCGCAGGGCGGCGGCGGCATCGTCGCCCAGCGGCACGCTGGCCAGGGGGACGGGGGCATGGGGAGCAAAGAGCCGGGCCGGATCCGGTGCGGTGGTGAACCAGCTCTCGGTCATCGGGTCATGCAGGCAGGCGGCCAGCAGGGCCAGCTTCGCCTCGGGATAGTCCTGGGCCTTGCTGCCACCCAGCAGGCCGTGCCGAAAGCCCAGCTTCCAGCGGATGCCGCGCTCGATGCGCGTGACATCGGCAAAGCCGGCATGGTGCAGGATGTCGATGGCCTTGGAGGACCAGGGCGAGAGCGTGCCCTGACGGGCCGTGACCCAGAGGGAGCGCTGATGCTTGCCGTCGGGGGCATCGGGCAGCGGGTGCTCGTCCACCAGCAGCTGCAGGCGGGCCAGCCGCTCGCCGGCCAGGGCGCCATCCGGCCCCGGGGCCGAGACCTCCAGCGGGTAGAACCATTCGGCATCGAGGGTCTCGATGGCATCGTCGATGGCCTGCAGTTTCTGCAGCAGTGCCTGGGCACGGAAGGGGCTCAGTGCATGCCCACCGGGCAGCGTTGGATAGGTCGGGGTGCTCATGGCCATGAAGGTCCGGATCGGGGGTCTGCGTCGGGAATGAACAGGCCGGCGGCAAGGCGGGTTGCCCCGTGCGGAGGCGTGTTCCAGGGGGTGATTATAGGAAAGCCTGAAGGGGTCCCCTGCCCTGCCATGCAGGGCTTTTCCGCAGCGCGCCGAATGCCGGGGCACGGCCGTGTGGTGAAAGGGCACATGGGATGCCTGATTTCCCGGACCGGGGTAGTATCGGATCTATTCGATTCCGATTCCGATTTTTCAACCCTAAGGAGACATCATCCATGTCTAACCTGTCGTATCTCAAGCCGCAACCCGGCAGCCCCTGGGATACCTATCTGGCGCAGGTGGACCAGGTCACGCCTCACCTTGGCCCGCTGGCCAAGTGGGTCGAGACGCTGAAAAAGCCCAAGCGCGCCCTGATCGTCGATGTGCCGATCGAGCTGGACAACGGCACGGTGGCCCATTTCGAGGGATACCGCGTGCAGCACAACGTCTCGCGCGGGCCCGGCAAGGGCGGCGTGCGCTACCACCCGGACGTGACGCTGGAAGAGGTGATGGCGCTCTCGGCATGGATGACGATCAAGAACGCCGCCGTCAACATCCCTTACGGCGGTGCCAAGGGCGGCATCCGGGTCGATCCGAAGAAGCTGTCGCCCAATGAGCTGGAAAAGCTCACCCGCCGCTACACCAGCGAGATCGGCGTGATCATCGGGCCGACCAAGGACATCCCGGCGCCGGACGTGAACACCAACGGCCAGATCATGGCCTGGATGATGGACACCTATTCGGCCAACCAGGGCGCCACCGTCACCGGTGTCGTCACCGGCAAGCCGATCGAACTGGGCGGTTCGCTGGGTCGCGTCAAGGCCACCGGCCGCGGCGTGTTCCTCACCACCCGTGAGGCTGCCCGCAACATGGGCCTGGCGCTGGATGGCGCACGTGTCATCGTGCAGGGCTTCGGCAACGTGGGTGGCGTGGCCGCCGAACTGCTGGCCCAGGCCGGTGCCAAGGTGGTGGCCATTCAGGACCACACCGGTTCGGTGAAGAACGACAAGGGCCTGGACGTCCCTGCCCTGCAGGCGCATGCCCGCAAGACTGGCGGCGTGAAGGGCTTTGCCGAGGCCGAGGCCATTGGTGACGAGGACTTCTGGGGTCTGCCCTGCGACATTCTGGTGCCGGCGGCACTGGAAGGTCAGGTCGACGAGAAGCGCGCCGAGCGCGTCAAGGCCCGGCTGGTGGTCGAAGGCGCCAACGGCCCGGTCACCAAGGCCGGCGACAAGGTGTTTGCCGACCGCGGCATCACCCTGGTGCCGGACGTGATCGCCAACTCGGGCGGCGTGATCGTCTCGTACTTCGAGTGGGTGCAGGACTTCTCCAGCTTCTTCTGGGGCGAGGACGAGATCAACCTGCGTCTGGAAGCCATCCAGCTCAGCGCCTTCCGCGACATCCAGCGGATCGCGGCCGAGAAGAAGGTGTCGCTGCGCACGGCAGCCTACATCATTGCCTGCCAGCGGGTGCTGCAGGCCCGTGCCGAGCGTGGTCTGTACCCATGATCATCGGCCGTTGACGGCTGGCCGGGGCACTCGCCCCGGTGCCTTCACCCGATGAAGCAAGCCCCTCGCAGGAGGGGCTTTTCTTTTGGTGGGGCCTGTTGCCCTCGGGAGGGCTTTTCCGGTGACCGTGTCTCCCGTGGGGGCTTCCCTTGGGGAGCGTCCCTGGTGGCCGTGTTCTCCTTGCTTGGCGTGGAACCCCGCTTGTAGCGCCGCTTTCCTTCGAGGGCGGAAGGCCCGGTTCAGGACTCCAGCCGTTCCAGGCGTTCCGTCAGTGCGGCCACCTGTCGTTCCAGATCATCCACGCGCAGCTGCAGGAACTGAAGTGCCTCCGCGTCAGCAGGGTTGGCGGGAGGCTGGCTCGGAGCGTCGTGCCCGGCGCTGCCCTGCGACACCGTGGCGGCGCCGGCCGGCTCGGACAGGCAGTGCCGCCAGCGGGCCTCGCGCTCGCCGGGCTGGCGCGGCATCAGCTCCACCAGGGCGCCGGCCGTGCGCTCGGCCATCTCCTGCAGATAGGCTTCCACCGATGAGGTATCGGCGAACTTCGCCTGGCGTTCCACGTGCGCGCGCAGCCCGGCTGCCGTCTGCGGGCCGCGCAGCATCAGGACCGACAGCAGCGCTGCTGCTTCGGACGGAATGCCCAGCACGCGCGGCAGGTTATGCTCATAGCGCGTCACCCGCCCGCCACTGCTCTCGATCACCAGCGACAGGCTGCGCAGCGTCTCCAGCGCGTTCAGCAGTTCGGTTTCGTTCAGGTTCATGACCGGATCGCGGTTGCTGCGCTGGTTGCAGCCGGCCAGCAGGGCATTCAGCGACATCGGATAGCTGTCGGGAACGGTCTTTTCCTTTTCCAGCAGCACCGCCAGGGCGCGGGTGGCGTGGGCATCCAGTCGGGGCAGCGAAGGGGAATCCGTCATGGGCGAGCTCCTTTTCGTGGGGGGCGTGGGGTTCGCGGAAAGGCCCGATGGGCATCGTCCGAAGGCCGTCGATGATAACCGGCTGCCTGCAGGATGGGCTCCCGGCGCATGGGAAACAGGAGGTTGCCGAGGCCGTCTGTGGGGGCTCTATGGGCGGGGACCTTGCAACGGATCATGGCAGCTGATGGAGACATCGGCCGGGTGGCATACTGTCAACATCAAGACAAGCTGCTTCGGAACCATGAAAACCCGTTCGATCACTGCGGCGGTTCGCCCGGCCCTTTCGCAGACCCCCGCCTGGGTGCTGGACCTGGCCACCATCCGCCGCCTGGAAGGCCGCTGGCTGGACGAGACGGAACCCGGTGAGCTGATGGCGTGCGCCGGTACAGCCGTGGCCCGGGTGGCGATGGCCATGTGGAAGAACCTGCCGGCGCACGCGCCGGTGATCCTGCTGGTGGGACCGGGCAACAATGGCGGCGATGCGCTGGTGGCCGGACGCATCCTGCGTCGCGCGGGGCTGGCTGTGTGGGCGGCCGGCATGCCGGGGCTGGACACCATGCCCCCGGAGGCCGAGGATGCCCGCGCCGCCTGGGAAGCCTGGCAGGCCGACGGCCAGGTCGTTCACGGTTTCGAGCAGGTGGCCGACTGGCTGTGGCCGGACGGCGACGCACCGGATGAGGACGCCTCGGCGGGCGATGACGGCGACGTGCCGCTGGCCGAGCCTGCCCTGATCATTGACGGGCTCTTCGGCATTGGCCTGACCCGTCCGCTGGCGGGTCGTGTGGCTGGGCTGGTCCGGCGGGTGAACCGTGCCCGGGTGCCGGTGCTGGCCATCGACGTGCCCAGCGGGCTGGACGCGGACCGTGGCGCACCGGTGGGTGATGCCGAGGCACCCGTCATGCAGGCACGCCAGACCGTGACGATGATTGCCGACAAGCCGGGGCTGCACACGGGGGCGGGCCTGCGGCATGCGGGCCGTGTCTGGGTGGCGCCGCTGTCCGACCTGCCGCTGGAAGCGGAGCTGGGCGCGCTGGAGGCGGCGGACGGCCCTGCCGATGCGGGCGAATGGCGCGATGTGCCGACCGAGGCCGAGGCTGAAACGGATCCGGATGATGACCACGACTTTGACGAATCCTGCATGGACGACGCTGATGCGGATGCCCCCTGCCCGGCCGATGAAGACAGTTTTCCGCACGACCTGCCGGGCGTGTTGCTGACGGCTCCCCTGGCCGCGGCGCTTTTGCCTGCGCGCGCACGTGATGCCCACAAGGGCAATGGCGGTGACGTGCTGGTGGTGGGCGGCCGGCTGGGCATGGCGGGTGCGGCCCGGCTGGCTGCACAGGGCGCAGCCGGGGCTGGCGCCGGGCGTGTGTGGATTGCTGTCGAGGCAGAGACTTGCTCTCGGACAGAGACGACCGAGGAGGCCGGGGCGCTGCGGCCGGAAGACGATGCCGAGGATGTGCAGGCGCTGGCGCAGGCAGCAGATGCGGGTGCCTCGGACGCGGACGCATCGTCGGCAGCGCTGGCGGACGAGGTCGACGACGAGGTGGACGCCCTGCAGGACGCATTCGCCAAGGCACGGCAGCCGGTGGACCCGCTTCACCCGGAAATCATGCGCTTCGTGTGGGACGCCGATGCCGCCTTGCCGGGGGCTGCACCCGTCCTGGTGGTGGGCTGCGGTCTGGGGCAGGACGAGACGGCGCAACAGTGGCTGGAGCATGCGCTGGCCAGCCAGGCGCCGCTGGTGATCGATGCCGACGCGCTGGGTCTGCTGACCGAGGCGCCGGAGGCACCCTGCAGCATTCTCACGCCGCATCCGCTGGAGGCCGCGCGCCTTCTGGGGGTGTCGGTGGCCGATGTCCAGACAGACCGGCCGGCCTGCGCCCGTGCACTGGCTGCGCGTTTCGAGGCCGTGGCCGTGCTGAAAGGTGCTGGCACCGTGGTGGCGGCACCGGACGGTCGTCTGGCGATCAACACCAGCGGTCATCCGGTCCTGGCCACGGCAGGCACGGGGGATGTGCTGGCGGGGACCATTGCCGCCCTGCTGGCCGGCCTGCTGCGCGCAGGCTGCCCGCCCGATGAGGCCGCCTGGCAGGCCGCCTGTGCCGGTGTCTGGCTGCACGGTCGCGCCGGCGAGTGCCTGGCACGCCGTCAGGGCCCACGCGGTGTGCCGGCCGGTGCGCTGCCGGGGCAGTATCCGGGCATCATGGGCAGCCTGTCGATGCTTGCTTCCGGGAGGAGGTGATCGTGAACGACATGGAACGCATCCATCACCAGTGGCATGAATACGCCAAGGGGCGCGACACGGCGGCGTTGATCGGGCTCTATGCCGAAGATGCCGTGTTCGAGAGTCCGCTGGTGCCGGTGATCATGGGGACCGACAGCGGTGTGCTGCGCGGACGGCCACAGATTCTGGCCTTTCTGGAAGAAGGCACCCGGCGGCGCCCGAACGAACTGGTGCGCTGGCATCGCACAGGTCAGTATCTGGTGGCGGGGGATACGCTCGTGTGGGAGTACCCGCGTCAGACGCCCGAGGGCGACCAGGTGGATATCCTGGAGCTGATGCAGGTTCGTGATGGACTGATCAGCCACCACCGCATCTACTGGGGGTGGTTTGGCACGCAGATGTTGATTGCTTCGGCCATGAGCAAGGCGGACGCACGCTCCTCCTGAAATCTTCGTGAGCCGGGGGCCCGACGAATTCGGGTAACCTGCGGGGGCCCCAGGTGTCGAACGGTGCGCCGTCAGCCCGCCTTCAGGCGCCCCCGTTCGATCTCCAGTCGTCGGCCGCAGCGGGCGGCCAGGCGCGGGTCGTGCGTGACCAGGATCAGCGTGGCGCCAAAGTCGCGGTTCATCTCGAACAGCAGGTCGATGACGCGTTCGCCGGTGGCGTGATCGAGGCTGCCGGTGGGTTCGTCGGCAAACAGCAGCCGGGGGGAGGAAGCAAAGGCGCGGGCCAGGGCCACGCGCTGCTGCTCGCCGCCCGACAGGGTGCGTGGATAGTGTCCGGCCCGCTCGGCCAGCCCCACGCGGGCCAGCAGCTCGCGGGCGATGCGATGGGCCTCCGGGTGGGCGGCCAGCTCCAGGGGCAGCATGACGTTTTCCAGCGCGGTCATGGCGGGCAGCAGCTGGAAGGACTGGAAGACGAAGCCCACCTGCTCCGCCCGCCAGTGGGCGCGCTGCTCTTCATCCCAGGCAAACAGCGACTGGCCGTCCACCTGCACGTCGCCGCCGGTGGGCAGGTCCAGCCCGGCCAGCAGACCCAGCAGCGTGGACTTGCCCGAGCCTGAGGCACCGATGATGGCGACGGTCTCGCCGGCCTGCACGTCGAAGCTCACGTCGTCGAGGATCGTCAGCATGCGTCCGCTATCTGGTACGCTCTTGCTCAGGTTCTGGACTTGGATGAGGGGCATGAGAACAGTGGCGCCACGACGTGGCCAGGCAGGACGGGATGAATGCGGTTGCCGGCAAGGCACGGCACCGGATGCAATGGTAACGGCTAACCCGCAGCGGCGGCAGGTGCTGTCATGGATGGCCGCGCCGGCGCTGCTGGCTGCCCTGCCCTGGCAGGCAGCCGGTGCGGCAGACACGACAGAAAGCCCCGTGCTGATGGTGCTGGGCGACAGCCTGTCGGCCGAATACGGCCTGTCGCGCGGCGAAGGATGGGTGGCGCTGCTGGAGAAACGTCTGGCCGGTGATGCCGCCCTGTCGCGCTGGAAGGTGGTCAACGCCAGCATCAGCGGCGAGACCACGGCGGGCGGTCTGGCCCGGCTGCCGCAGCTGTTGCAGCAGCACCGTCCGGCGCTGGTGATCATCGAGCTGGGCGGCAATGACGCGCTGCGCGGCCTGCCGCTGAAGGCCTCCACCGACAACCTGCGGCAGATGGTGGACGCCGTGCAGAAGGCGGGCGGACGCGCCGTGCTGGTGGGCATGCAGGTGCCGCCCAACTATGGGCCGGCCTATGCACGGCAGTTCGAGCGGATGTTCCGCAAGGTGGCCGACGAGACCCAAAGCCCCCTGGTGCCCTTCCTGCTGCAAGGTTTTGGCGATGATCCGGCCTGGTTCCAGCCCGACGGCATTCACCCCCAGGCACGGGCGCATCCGCGCATGCTGGAGACCGTCTGGGCGGTGCTGAAGGATGCGATGTGACGTGGTGCCCGAGGCCGGGATCGAACCGGCATGACCGAAGTCGAGGGATTTTAAGTCCCTTGTGTCTACCAGTTTCACCACTCGGGCAGCACGCCCTGCATTACACCACACTCCAGGGCCGGCAGCGAAGCATCGGCATGCGCCGCCGGCCGCCGTGAAGTGGCGGGAGTCGCCTCAGAACGCCCCGTCGATGTCGGTGACGCCGACCAGCTTGTGGTTGACGAACTCCTTCAGGCCCAGGCCGATCAGCTCGCGGCCATAGCCCGAACGGCGTATTCCGCCAAAGGGCAGGTCAGCCTTCACCGCCGTGGGATGGTTGATGTAGACCATGCCGGTGGAGATCTGCGCGGCCACCCGCTTGCCGCGCTCGATGTCCTGCGTGAACACCGAGCCGCCCAGACCGAACGGCGAGTCGTTGGCCAGCCGGATGGCTTCCTCCTCGTCCTTCACCTTGAAGATCATCGATACCGGACCGAAGAACTCGTGATGGTAGGTCGGGTTCTCTGGCTTCACCCCGGTGAGCAGCACCGGTCGCACGAAGGCACCCTGTTTCGGGACGTCGGCCCCGATCACCGTGGCCGTGGCGCCGTGGGCCACGGCTTCATCGATCCAGCGGCGCACGTCATCAGCCGCCTGCTGTGACGACAGCGGGGCCAGCGTGGTCGACGCTTCCATTGGATCGCCTGCCTTCAGCTGCGCCACCCCCTCGGTGTAGCGCCGGACGAACTCGTCATGAATCGATTCATGCACGATGATGCGCTTGGACGAGCAGCAGACCTGCCCCCCGTTCCAGTGGCGTCCGAACACGGCCCACTTCACCGCCTTGTCCAGGTCGGCGTCGTCCAGCACGATGAAGGCATCCGAACCGCCCAGCTCCATCGTGGATTTCTTCAGCGCCCTGCCCGCCTGGGCCGCCACCAGGGCCCCTGCACCTTCGGAACCCGTCAGGGCCACGCCCTGCACGCGCGGATCGTTGATGATCGTCTCGATCTGGCCGCGCGTGGCGTACAGGTTCTGGAAGCACCCCGCCGGCAGCCCCGTCTCCTGCATCAGCTTCTCGAAGGCGGCAGCCGACTGCGGCACGTTGGAGGCATGCTTCAGAAGGATGACGTTGCCCGCGGCCAGCTGCGGCGCCATGATGCGGGCAATCTGGTAGTACGGGAAGTTCCAGGGCTCGATGGCTAGGATGATGCCCAGCGGCTCGTGGACCAGCTGGGCCTCGGACACGACGGGATCCTCGCAGGGCAGCGGCTGCGGGGCCAGCTCTGCCTCGGCATGCTTCACGTAGTATTCCAGGATGGCCGCCGACAATTCCACCTCAGCCTCGGCCTCGGCCAGCAGCTTGCCCATCTCGGTCGTGAGCAGCTTCGCGTATTCGGTATGCCGGGCGCGCAGCAGGTCGGCCGCCTTCTGCAGGAACGTCACCCGTTCCCTGACAGGCTGCAGGCGCCACTGCTGGAAGGCGGTGTGGCCACGTTCCAGGGCCTGGGCCACTTCTGCATCGGTGGCATCAGGAAAGGTCCTCAGGATCTCGCCGGTATAGGGGTTGGTCGTCTGATAGGCCATGGTGTGTCTCCTTCGTGCTGTCGTTCAGGATGCTCCGTGGGCTCTGTCGATGAAGGACGACGAGAGGGGCACGGATCTTCCGAGTGTAGGAGTCCGTGCCGGCATGGGGCGAAGTGTCGCACCCGGGATCAAGGTCTCTTTCGGGAGCGGGTCTTTTCCGGGAGGACCATCGGGCGCAGGGATAGGGGGATAGGGCGAAGAAAACGAAAAGGCCGCCAACAGCGTGCGCTGGGCGGCCTTTGAAAAACTGGAGCGGGAAACGAGTCTCGAACTCGCGACCTCAACCTTGGCAAGGTTGCGCTCTACCAACTGAGCTATTCCCGCATCGACGAGAATCAGGATTATAGAGATATTTCGGAGGCTTGCAAGTCTCTGTGTTAAGCATTGTCAAATCTGACGGTTTGCCTTCTGAGCTGACCGTTTGCGCCCTGATGCCTCCTGGGTGTCCACCCCGATGGGGGGCACTGCCCTGCTTCGGCGCCCTGCTCCGAGGCCGTTTACCGACCCGCCACCTGCATCGTCCGGTCCGGCCGGACGACCAGGTAGAGCAGCAGCGCCGTCAGTGCACCCAGCGTGTCGGCCAGCATGTCCTTCTGGGCGTCCCAGATGTCGCCCTGCGAGCCCAGGAACTCGATGCCGGCATTTCCGCCGTCGATGACGGCGTACTGCCACTCGATGATCTCATAGGCAGCGGCCACGCTCATGATGAAGAAGAGCGAGAAGAAGAAGGCCACGCCCATGCCGCAGAGCCGGCGGCGCAGCAGCCATTCGGCCATGGGGTAGCTGTAGAGGCCGATGATGAAGTGGGCCACGCGGTCGAAGTGGTTGCGCGATTCGCCCAGCAGCGGCGACAGCAGCCGGTTGCCCCATTCGAAGGGCACGTTGGCGAAGGTGTAGTGCGCGCCCACCAGGTGCAGCAGCATCCAGCCGCTCATCAGGGCATAGGCCAGGTTGCTGAAGCGGAACCAGCGCGCGCTGACCAGCAGCGCACCGTACACGATGAAGATGGGCGTGACCTCGGCCCACCAGACGGCACGGTCGGTCGGGGCGATGCCCGACCAGAGGGCGACGGCCGCAACGGCGGCGGCCAGTAACGGGGCGAATGTCTGGCGGATCTGCATGGGTGATCTCGGCAAGGCGTTGCCCTATGGTGCCAGAAGGATCCGCCACGGCCCGTGGCGTGATTCACAGAAGGCCGCTTCTTTGCCTGTGCGTTGCCTGTGCGCTCGGACGCGACGTCGATGGCGGTGTCGACGTGCGGCCGCCGCCGTGAGGCGGATACCAGGTCCAGGGCACGTTCCGACGGCCAGGAAAAGGGGAGCCGCAAGGGTGAGAGCCTGTCGCGGCAAACCGCGGCTCGCGATTTCTACTGCCCGGTTTTCAGGCCTTGTTCCCGCAACTGGAACAGCAGCTGTTGATGGGCAACGGCATCGGCGAAGTCGGGGACGGTCTGCGTGCCGTTCGTCAGGTCGGCATGGACGGCACGATAGGTGTCGCGCAGGTTTTCTGCCGTCCGGGAGTGGGCGGGCAGTGTCTCGCTCTTTCCCTGACGGATGACCTTGATCTGCAGAGGTTCGTACTGGATATGGCCGCTGTTGCCGGTGATGACGAGCCGGACATGCTCGCACTCGATGTCCATCTGCAGGCCGCTCAGTCCTCCGTGGCATATCACGTCCACCAACCCGCCGTCTGCAGTCCGGGCATGGAAGAACACGTGATCGATGGCGGTGCGATGAACGATCTCTCCGGTATCCTGCATCAGCACATCGGGATACTGGCAGGCGGTCAGTGCCGACATCTGTTGCAGGTCGCCGAACAGGTAGCGCAGCGCGGCCAGCAGATGGGCGAAGGGAATGGTCAGCGTATTGACGCCGTTTTCCTGAAACTGGGCGTAACGGTAGCGGGAGAGGCTCTGGCGACCTCGTGACGGGTCACTGCCTGAGACGGTACAGCTCAGCATCCGACCGCTGGCGGGATCGGCGAGGATCTGCCCGATGCGCCGCACATAAGGGGAATGCAGGGCCTGCAGGCCGATGAAGGTGCGACAGCCGTGTCGTGCTGCGAGGTCGGCCAGTGCCTGGGACTGGACCGGATCCATGCCCAATGGCCATTCGCAGTAGATGGCCTTGCCCGAGGGAGCAATCTGCTCGATCAGTTTCTGGTGCTGCGGCAGGTTCACGGCCACGACCAGCAGGTCGATGTCGTCCCTCGCTGCCAGCTCGGCTGCGCTGTCGCTGCAGAACGGCACGTCGTACTTTCTTGCCGACTTCTCTGCCTTGGCCATGCTGCTGGCCGTCAGTCCACGCAGGGCGAACAGGTCATCCAGCCTGCGCAAAGAAGGATGATGTGCCAGTGCTCCCCAGCCGCCATCGGCACTCAGGCCGATGATGCCGACGCCGATCCTTCGGTCTGCCGCCGTATTCGTGGAAACGGAAAAGGGGTGTGGATCTTCAGTCATGTCGTGCTCCTGAATATCTGCGCATGCCCAAGCCTCGGAATGACCGATGACAGGGGGGCGACGAGTGCAGATGTCCGCTCCCTGGGGTGCGGGCAAGCACCGTCCATGGACAGAGGCGCGGGAACGGAGGCGTGGCCAGGTCCCGGACGGGATCAGGCCGCGCCGGTACTGCTTTCCTGGGCCACATAGGCCCAGGCGCTGCCGCCGCTGGCCAGCGGGGCCAGGACGCGGCGATAGTCGCTCACCTCGTACTTGTCGGCCTGGGCCAGTTCCTCGGGCGTGATCAGGAAGACGGTGCCCGAGACCGTGTCGGCCGGGTTGCCGGTGGCCAGCAGGATGGGATGATGGGTCTTGCCGCTGAGCTTCACGACGTCCGGGTCGCGGATGGCCAGCATCTCCTGCCGGAAGCCGACGAGGCTGTCGGCCTGCCCTTGCAGCAGCCGGCCGAAGGTGGCGGTCTGAACGTCGGGCAGTTGCAGTGTGCCGTATGAGAAAAGCCGTTCCATCAGGATCTCCCGGAAAGTGGTGAACTGGGGGTGATGGTACTGCCGGGGAAAGCAAGGGACATGATGAAGGCCTGTAGCTGGTCGGTCAGGCTGGTGTCGCCGCTGTTGATGGCATGGACCTCGGACATGTGGGTATGGCCCAGCAGCCGGTAGAAAGGTGTCGGCTGTCCGGCGGCCTGCAGTGCGTCGTGCAGCAGCCGGGACTGCTGAAGGAACTCGGGGCCTTCGATCTCGGCGCAGAAGAGCAGCATCGGCACCCTGGCCTGCTCCAGGCCCGGCAAGGCCGAACGTTCGGCGTAGCGGGTGCTGTCGTGGCCGAAATAGGCCTGCAGCGGGGGTGTCATCTCGGCTGTCCGTGTGTCGAAAAGGCCCGAGACGAGCACTGCACCGATAACGCCAGGACCGTCGCCGGCATGGAAGCGCGGATGGGCCAGGTACAGCGCCACGTGAGCGGCGCCGGCAGAATGGCCCATCAGGATGATGCGCGTGGGGTCGCCTGCGTAATGTGCGGCATGGGCACGGATCCAGCCGATGGCGGCGGCCAGGTCTTCCTGGGCCGCAGGCCAGGGATGGCCGGGGGCCAGCCGATAGGTGATGTTGATGCCGATGCAGCCGGCGCCAACGGCCCACAGGGCGATGTTGTCGTAGAAGGCGCTGTCGCCATGGCGCTTGTCGCCGGCCACGAAGCCGCCGCCGTGCACGAAGACCAGTACCGGCCTCGGCGTGGCGGGCATCGTGTGTCCATCGGTCGGTGCTGGTGCGAACACATCCAGCCGATGGCGTTCGTCGGGGCCATAGGCCAGATCGCGCGTGACCCGGACGCCTTCATAGGGTTCGGTACGTTGCAGGGGTTCGTACAGGGCGGCAGTGGCCAGGGGCTCGATGGCGGTGCCCAGTTCCTGCAGCGCTTTCCGGATGTCGGAGGGAATGGTGGCGGGGATGTCCTGGGGAAAGGTGGTCATGACGTTCTCCGGAAGGTGTGGTGCTCCGAGAGGGGGCGAACGGATTCCGTGTGGGTTGTCCATGCCTGTCAGCCCACCAGAAAGGCTCGTGTCGACCCATGGGTCCGGTCGTTGCCGGGGGCGGGGCGTTCCCTTTCAGGGAAAGTATCTTTCCAGGTGCCGTACATAGCGCGCCGTGCCCTCCTCCACTGCCTGGCGGGCGGCGGCGTCATAGCCGGCGTTGCTGTCGATGCCGTGGAAGACGAAGAGGGGTTGCCAGTCGGCACCGCAGTATTCGAACGCCAGCCGGAAAGACAGCAGGGCTTCGGCCACGGTATGGCCGATGGCGCCGCCGGCCTGGTAATCGTTGGCGGGGGTACCTGCCGAGACGGCGATGCCGACCTTCCTGCCCTTGAGGGCGTGGCCGGTGGAACCATAGGCCCAGCCGTAGGTCAGCACCTCGTCCTGCCATTGCTTGAGCAGCGGCGGGCTGCTGAACCAGTACACGGGAAACTGCAGGACGAGGTGTGCATGGGATTCCACCAGGGCCTGTTCGCGCTGCACGTCGATACGACTGTCCAGACAGGCCCGGTACAGGTCGTGCACGGTGAAGCGTTCGGGAGATCCGTTCAGCTCGTCGGCCCAGCGGCGGTTGATAGTGGAATGTGCTAGGTCCGGGTGGGCCAGCAGGATCAGGATCTTGTTCATGGCGTGTCCTCATCTGGATGCGCTGCAGCATACAATTCCTGAAAGGGCCTGAACAGTACGCACTTTCATGCCAGATACTTTCCCGAAGGTAAGTGTTCCATGCTGAATACCCCCTGCCGGGCCGGTATCCAGTCCGTCGAGGATACCGGCTTCGGCTATACGCTTTCGCTCATCGGCGGCAAGTACAAGATGGTGGTGATGTTCTGGCTGAACCGGAACACGACGCTGCGCTTCAACGAGATGAAGCGACGGATCGGCTCGATCAGCTACAAGACGCTGGCCAGCACGCTGAAGGAGATGGAGCGCGACGGGCTGGTGGTGCGTACCGAGTATCCGCAGGTGCCACCGAAGGTGGAATACGCGCTGAGCGGGCGTGGGCGCTCGCTGATTCCCATCCTGGACGCGATGTGCGACTGGGGCAATGCCCATCGGCCGAGCGACGATGCCTGTCGGTGAGATGGAGCAATGCAATCGTCAAGCCTTTGCAATCTGCCCATGCCATGCCACTTTTTATAGCAGGGTGGGTACATTTCTGGCAGTATTGGCGGTTTGAGGGCATGCCATCACAGTAGAATCAGCGCTTGGCCCCGGCAGGGCTTCAGGGGGAAGGCAACGGTCAGTGCGTGTGCCCGGCCACGAGATTTCCAGCCAGATGATGAGGTCGACCGACCATGCAAGAGGAGGATGAATTGGCCGAGCGTTCCCTGCCAAACGATGGCAACCGCCCGGGGGGCAAGCGGCGTTATCTGCCTGCTGCCGAGCGCAAGCGCGAGATCCTGGAGGCCGCCGTCGAGGAGTTCTCGATCGGAGGATTTGCCGCCACGTCGCTGGAGCGCATTGCCATGCGTGCGGGCATCTCCAAGTCGGGCATCTATGCCCATTACGGCAGCAAGGAAGAAGTCTTCGAGGGCATGCTGAACATGCTGCTGGTGCCCTGGGAGGGCCACCACTGCGAGGCGCTGCTTGAAGGTGAGGAGGCGGTCTCACTGTCCGACCTGCTGGACTTCTATCTGGACCGCATCTATGCCCAGCTGAGCGACCCGCGTGCGGTGGCGGCCTTCCGGTTGCTGATGACCGAAAGCGGGCGCATTCCCGATGTGGTGCAGCAATGGGCTCGGCGGATGCTGGAGCGCAGTCTCTTCGGTGATCGCCGCTTCCTGGATCTCTGCATCGAGAGGGGCCTGATCCGTGGCGACTTCAGCAACGAGGACTATTTCTTCGGAACGATGCCCGGTGCGCTGTGGCTGATGCAGCAGGTCCTGTTCGGTGCCGGTGATGGTGCGCCGGTTTCACAGGCGCGGCTCCGTGCCCTGCACAAGCGGTTGCTGATGGAAGTGCTGGCACCGGTGAGCCCTGCGCAAGCGGGCTGAAGGCAAGCGCCTGATTGTCTCATTTTTAAGACACGACATTTTTTTGCTCGGACGCTTGCACACCGCATCTTTTTTGTGCCATAATTTCATCTCTTCGCGGGAATAGCTCAGTTGGTAGAGCGCAACCTTGCCAAGGTTGAGGTCGCGAGTTCGAGACTCGTTTCCCGCTCCAGTTTTCGAAGGCCGCCCAGCTCACGCTGTTGGCGGCCTTTCTGTTTTTTGGCTCTGGCTCTGGCTCTGGCTCTGGCGATCGGCTTTCGCCTCACGCCCCCACATGCAGCAGATGCGTGCCGTCCGCGGCGTGGATGTCTGCCATCGGGCTGGGGTCCAGTCGCAGGGCAACGTTCAGTCGCTGCCCTTCCCGGCCGTTGACGTCGTAGACGTAGGTGCGATTTTCCACCTGGATGGGCGTGGTGGTGGCGTTCACCAGCCAGGGGTTGCGACGGCGCAGGCCGATCAGGTCATGATGGATCCGGCGCATGGGTTCGCCCAGGGGGGACAGCGCTGCCGGCGTGTCGGGAAAGGCGGGGCGCACTTCGTCATCGCCCCCTTCCCTGTCGGTCTTGATGCCCTGGAAGGCCTGTTCGTCGCCGTAGTAGATGGACGGGATGCCACCCACGGTGAAGAGGATGGTGGCAGCCAGGGCGGCCTTGTCATTGCCGATGCGGCTGGCAATGCGGGTGACATCGTGGTTGCCGATGAAGGTCATCGGCACGAAGCTGGCCAGAAAGTCGTTGTGGCGCTTCAGACACCAGTCCAGCTCGAAGAAGTTGCCCTCCAGCGGCGCGCTCCAGGCGGCCTTCCACAACTCGTACTGGGTAACGGAATCCATGCCGGAGCGGCGCACGATGTCCGGATAGTCGCCGTGTATGACCTCGCCGACGATCCAGGTGTCGGGGAATTCGGCGCGCACGCGTGGCAGCACCTGGGCCCAGAATTCGGGCTTGACGGCATAGGCGGCATCCAGACGCCAGGCCGAGGCGCCGCGCCGCAGCCAGTGGCACATGACATCGACCACCCGATCGACGACGGCAGGGGCGTCGTGATTGAGGGCGGGTAGCGCCTGGTGGCCCTCGAAGTCGTCGTAATGGACGCCGGCTTCGGTGCGGTGGATGCGGAACAGGGCCTCGGCGGCGGGGTCGTTGCCCGTCAGCGCGGCCTGAAAGCGTGGATGCCCGACGCCCACATGGTTGAACACGCCATCGAGCATCAGATGGATGCCGCGTTCCTGGCAGGCGCGGGCCAGATGGTCGAAGGTGGCGTCGTCACCCAGCCGGCTGTCGATGCGGTAGAAATCCAGCGTGTCGTAGCCGTGGCTTTCGGACTGGAAGATGGGCCCCAGGGCCAGGCCATTGGCGCCCAGTTCGATGAGGTAGTCGAGCCACGACAACAGGCGGTCCAGCCGGGGGGACAGTGCCCGTTCCCCGGGCGTGGGGCGTATGGGCGCCCCGGCAAAGCCCAGGGGATAGACATGCCACCAGATGGTGTGGTCGATCCAGCGGGACATGGTCTTCAGCTTCCTGCCCACAGCAGCACGGCCAGCAGCTGCGGCAGGATGATGCGCATGAACATCACCA
>ERZ773010.307-NODE-307-length-35423-cov-5.236117_pt1 | contig 35423 bp, 37 predicted proteins | sample MGYA00580842_ERZ773010 | MGnify/ENA primary metagenome ERZ773010 (study PRJEB29015, sample SAMEA2737982) | human oral metagenome | biome: human oral; feature: human-associated habitat; material: dental | place: China | collected 2107 ... | reverse complement strand
CAGCCGCGTGCGCGTCACCGTGGTGGCCGACAACACATTGCCGCCCAACGTCGTCCACCTGCCGCAGCATCCGGCCAACGCCGCGCTGGGCGGGCTGATGAACGCGATTGAACTGGAAGGAGTCTGATGATGCAGGAATGGTTTCAAGCCCTGTTTGCCGGCTGGTTCGGCGCGGCGGGCAACGACATCGGCCTCTTGGTGTCGATTGTCGTCAAAATCGTGATTATCCTTGTGCCGCTGATTCTGACCGTGGCCTATTTGACCTACTTCGAGCGCAAGGTCATCGGCTTCATGCAGCTGCGCGTCGGCCCGAACGTGACCGGCCCGTGGGGCTTGATTCAGCCGTTTGCCGACGTGTTGAAGCTGCTGTTTAAAGAGGTTACCCGCCCCAGCTCGTCCAATAAAGCCTTGTTCTATATAGGTCCCATGCTCTCGCTCGCGCCCTCGTTTGCCGCGTGGGCGGTGGTGCCGTTTTCCGATCAATGGCTCTTAACCAAAGTCGATGCCGGGCTGCTGTATATCTTAATGATTACCTCGCTTTCCGTGTACGGCGTGATTATTGCCGGCTGGGCGTCCAACTCCAAATACGCCTTTCTCGGCGCGATGCGCTCCTCCGCGCAAACCATTTCCTACGAAATCGCCATGAGCGCGGCTCTGGTGTGCGTGATCATGGTTTCAGGTAGCCTGAACTTCAACGACATCGTGGCCGCGCAAAGCACCGGTATCGCGGGCGGCTCGATTTTCTCGTGGAACTGGTTCACCCTGTTCCCCGTGTTCCTCGTTTACCTGATTTCCGCCGTGGCCGAAACCAACCGCGCCCCGTTCGACGTGGCCGAGGGCGAATCCGAAATCGTGGCCGGTTTCCACGTTGAATACTCCGGTTTTGCCTTTGCGCTGTTTTTCCTGGCCGAATACATCTTCATGATTCTAATCGGCGCGCTCACCTCTATTATGTTCCTCGGCGGCTGGCTGTCGCCCTTCCCGCAAAGCTGGGGCATCGTCGGTACGCCCAGCCCGATTTGGATGTTTGCCAAAATGGCCTTCGTGCTCTACGGCTACCTGTGGATTCGCGCCACTTTCCCGCGCTACCGCTACGACCAAATCATGCGTTTGGGCTGGAAAGTGCTGATTCCCATCGGCTTTGTCGCCATCGTTTTCTACGGCCTGTGGATGGCTTCGCCGTGGAGCTTGTGGAAATAGGGCAGGGAGGCCGTCTGAAAGTTTTCAGGTAGCCTGTAACCCAAATTTTTAACCGTTTCAAACCGAGAGAAACCGATGAAAGCTCAATGCCTGTGTGGCGCGGTATCACTGGAAACCGCCGAAAACCGCGAACTCCACGCCTGCCATTGCGGAAAATGCCGCGTATGGGGCGGCGGCGCGTCTTTTACTTTGGCCGCCCAGTCGCCTGAAATTACAGGCAGCGAACACATTGCGCATTATCAGTCGTCCGAATGGGCGCAACGCTGTTTTTGCAAACACTGCGGCACACACCTGTTTGTGCAGGTTGGCAACGATTATTACATCAATGCCGGGCTGTTTGCCGACAACGCGGGCTTTGAAACCACCTCGCAAATCTTTATCGATTGCAAAGCTCCGTATTACGACTTGGCCAACGATACCCCGAAGCTGACCGAAGCAGAGTTTTTAGAAATGGTGGGCGCGGCAGGTTAAAAAACCGCTTTCAGACGGCCTGTAAACAGAACAATCCGAAAAGAGCATCCGAAAATGGCTAATTTAGTAAAAACCTTCCTGCTGGGCGAATTGGTGAAAGGCATGGGCGTAACGCTCAAAAACTTCTTCGCCCGCAAAGACACGATTTACTTCCCCGAAGAGAAAACGCCGCAATCCGTGCGTTTCCGCGGCCTGCACGCCCAACGCCGCTATCCGAACGGCGAAGAACGCTGCATCGCCTGCAAACTGTGCGAGGCCGTCTGCCCCGCCATGGCGATCAATATTGAAAGCGAAGAGCGCGAAGACGGCACCCGCCGCACCACCCGCTACGACATCGATTTAACCAAGTGCATCTTCTGCGGCTTCTGCGAAGAAGCCTGCCCGACCGATGCGATTGTGGAAACCCATATTTTCGAATACCACGGTGAGAAAAAAGGCGATTTGCACATGACCAAGCCGATTTTGCTGGCCATCGGCGACAAATACGAAGCCGAAATCGCCAAACGCAAAGCGGCCGATGCGCCGTACCGCTAAAGAACAGAACGCCCGCAGAGTTTTCAGGTAGCCTGAAGCCCAATATTCCGGCTGCCGTGATTGAAGGAAATACAGAATGGATAAGCAACAAGCCTTTGCCGATATGGTTTTTCAGAAAACCGCCGCTGCATTGGCCAGGCTGCCTGAAGAGATTCGGGATGATGTATATGCCTTATCGTTCTGGGTAATGGGCGGTGATGAGTGGCTGCCAAGCCTTTCGGTCAGCTACAACACTTGCGGGCAGTTTGAAGACAAGAAGGGTGAGACGCTTAATCAGGATGACGAAGCCAAGTGGAACTATGCCTATTGGCTGCAAGACGAAGCCGAATTGTTGGGCGTAGACGCATATAGAAACAAGCAAGAGCTCCAAGCATGGCTGGCAAACGCGCCCTTTGCCTACACCGAAGAACAATACGAAGCCATGTTTGACGGCGACGATGAAGACGAAAGCGGTGAAGCAAACGAGAAATCGGATGAATTTTACCAAGCCTTTGTCGAAACCCAAATCGCCGTGGTGCAACGCCTGTTTGCCGAGGGCGTGATTGCCGGAACGTTCGGCAAAAATATTCCCGTGCTGGTACACGAATTGGAGTATTACGATGCCCCCTTATCGTGGACGAAACGCGCCAACCCCGAAGGCTTGGCAGATGAATTTTTAAGCTATTGGCGCAGCCAATAAACCGCGTCCGGCCAAGCCGGAACGCACAGCAAAACCGATTGAAATATCCCGAAACGGAAAGTGCAAAAATATGAACTTTCAACTTATTCTGTTTTACCTGTTGGCCGCCATCATCCTGTTCGGCGCGCTGAAAACCGTAACCGTGAAAAACCCGGTGCATGCCGCGTTGTATCTGGTGCTCACTTTCTGTATGAGCGCGATGATGTGGATGCTGATGCAGGCCGAATTCCTCGGCATCACGCTGGTGGTGGTGTATGTGGGCGCGGTGATGGTGCTGTTCCTGTTCGTGGTGATGATGCTCAACATCGACGTGGAGGAAATGCGCAAAGGCTTCTGGCGTAACGCGCCGGTGGCCGCCGTGGTCGGTGTGCTGATGGCCGTGGCGCTGATTATGATTTTGGTTGCGCCGGATACCGATTTGGCCGCTTTCGGCCAGATGAACGACGTGCCGGCCGACCACAGCAACGTGCGCGAGCTGGGCACGCAGATTTACACCACCTACCTGCTGCCTTTCGAGCTGGCGGCCGTGCTGCTGGTGCTGGGTATGGTGGCCGCCATCGCGCTGGTGCACCGCAAAACCTTCAAGCCGAAATACATCAATCCGGCCGACCAGGTTAAAGTGGACGCGAAAAAAGGCCGCCTGCGCATGGTGAAGATGGAAGCCGTGGTGCAGAGGCCGTCTGAAAGCGAAGAAAACAACGGTGAAGCCGCCGAATCCGACGCCGCCGAAGGGGAGGGCAAAGCATGATTACGATTACGCATTATCTGGTGCTGTCCGCCCTGTTGTTCGGCATCAGCGCGATGGGCATTTTCATGAACCGCAAAAACGTGCTGATTTTGCTGATGTCGATCGAATTGATGCTGTTGGCGGTGAACTTTAACTTTATCGCCTTCTCGCGCTACCTAGGCGACAGTGCGGGGCAGATTTTCGTTTTCTTCGTGCTCACCGTGGCCGCGGCCGAATCCGCCATCGGCCTGGCGATTATGGTTTTGGTATACCGCAACCGCAACACGATCAACGTAACGGATTTGGACAGCCTCAAAGGCTAGGGCTACCTGAAAATAGGCCGTCTGAAAGTTTCAGGTAGCCTCAAAAGGAAGCAGGAGAGGCTACCTGAAAACGGGCCGCACAAAATTGAAAGATTTATCCGTAAGGATGGCAACAACATGACTGACATGACTTTATACCTCATCATCGCCCTCACGCCCTTGGCGGGCTGTTTGCTGGCCGGGCTGTTCGGCAACACCATCGGCCGCCGGGGCGCGCACACGGTTACCATACTCGGCGTGGCCGTATCCGCCGTGCTGTCGGCCTATGTGCTGTGCGGGTTTATCGACGGCAGCCGTGCCAAGTTTGATGAAAACGTCTATACCTGGCTGACCATGAACGGGCTGGATTTCTCGGTCGGCTTCCTGGTGGACAGCCTCACCGCGCTGATGATGGTGGTGGTTACTTCCGTGTCGCTCATGGTGCACATCTACACCATCGGCTATATGGCGGACGAAGAAGTCGGCTACCAACGCTTCTTCAGCTATATCTCATTGTTTACCTTCAGTATGTTGATGCTGATTATGTCGAACAACTTCATCCAGCTTTTCTTCGGCTGGGAAGCGGTCGGCTTGGTGTCGTATTTGCTCATCGGCTTCTATTTCAAACGCGACAGCGCGATTTTCGCCAACCTGAAAGCCTTTTTGGTCAACCGCGTGGGCGACTTCGGCTTCGTGCTCGGCATCGGCTTGGTGCTGGCCTATTTCGGCGGCAGCCTGCGCTATGCCGATGTGTTCGCCTACCTGCCCAACGTGGTCGGCAGCACCCTGTTCGGCTGGGATTTGATTACCATCACCTGCCTGTTGCTGTTTGTCGGCGCGATGGGTAAATCCGCCCAATTCCCGCTGCATGTGTGGCTGCCCGATTCCATGGAAGGCCCGACCCCGATTTCCGCGCTGATTCACGCCGCAACAATGGTAACCGCCGGCCTGTTTATGGTGTCGCGCATGTCGCCGATGTACGAACTCTCCACCACCGCGCTGAGCGTGATTATGGTGATTGGCGCGATTACCGCGCTGTTTATGGGCTTCCTCGGCACGATTCAAAACGACATCAAACGCGTGGTGGCTTATTCCACCTTGTCGCAGCTCGGTTATATGACCGTGGCTTTGGGCGTGTCCGCCTATTCCGTGGCCATGTTCCATGTGATGACCCACGCCTTCTTCAAAGCCCTGCTGTTCTTGGCGGCGGGCAGCGTGATTATCGGCATGCACCACGACCAGGACATGCGCAATATGGGCGGCCTGCGCAAATACATGCCGATTACCTGGTTCACCATGCTGCTGGGCAACCTCGCCCTCATCGGCACGCCGCTGTTCTCCGGTTTCTATTCCAAAGATTCGATTATCGAAGCGGTTCACGCCAGCAACCTGCCCGGCAGCGGTTTCGCCTATTTCGCCGTGCTGGCCAGCGTGTTCGTTACCGCGTTTTACGCCTTCCGCCAATACTTTATCGTCTTCCACGGTAAAGAACGCTGGCGCGAGGCCACACATGACCACCACGACGACCACGGCCACCACCACGGCCTGAAACCGTCCGACAGCCCGCACGAAAGCCCGTGGGTGGTTACCTTGCCGTTGATTTTGCTGGCGATTCCGTCCGTGATTATCGGCTACATCGCCATCGAGCCGATGCTGTACGGCGATTTCTTCAAAGACGTGATTTATGTCAATCACGAGCTGCATCCGGTGATGCACATCATGAAGGAAGAGTTCCACGGCGCAATGGCCATGGTGTCGCACAGCCTGCACACGCCCGTGCTGTATCTAGCCATCGGCGGCGTATTGGCCGCGTGGTTCCTGTATGTGAAAGCGCCGCAGCTGCCCGCCAAAATCGCCCAGACTTTCCGCCCGGTGTATGTGCTGTTTGAAAACAAATACTACCTCGACAACATCTACTTTGCCGTGTTTGCCAAAGGCACGCGTGCATTGGGTACCTTCTTCTGGAAAGCCGTCGATACCGCAATCATCGACAACGGCTTGGTAAACGGCGCGGCCAAACTGGTCGGCGCGGTGGCAGGGCAGGTACGCCGCCTGCAAACCGGCTTCATCTACACCTACGCCGCCGCCATGGTTTCCGGCGTGTTGGTGTTGATTGCGGTGTTCTTCTGGCAGCTTTGGTTCAGATAAAGGCTACCTGAAAAATGGATGCCGATATTTTGCCCGATACCTTAGCCGAAGTGCAGCAGGCGATTGACACGCTGGACAGCCAGCTCATCGGCTTGCGGGCGCGGCGGCAGCAGTTGGTTGCACAGGCAGGCCGTCTGAAACCCGAGCACGACGCACAGGCCGCGCCCGAAAGGGTGGCGCAGGTCCTGAAGGCACGGCGCGAACAGGCAGCGGCGGCAGGTTTGTCGCCCGACGTGGCGGAAGCCGTGTGGCAGGCCATGATTGCCGCCTTTATCCGTTTCGAGCAGGAAGTAAACCGTTCGGGCGGGACAGCTAATTAAGGCTACCTGAAAACTAAAAGGCCGTCTGAAAACAACACACAGAGGAAAAAATGAGCGCAACCGACATCATCCGCGCCGCCGAATTCACCGCCGAGATGGCATGGGGCGCGCGCAGCATCACCAATCTAAACGGCACCACCGTGCGCCTGCATTGGACGGATCAGCCCTACAAGTGGCATGTGAACGACGGCGAAGAAGTATTTGCCGTGATGGACGGCGAAGTGGACATGCACTACCGCGAAAACGGCGAAGAGCGCATAGCACGGCTGCAAAGCGGTGACATCTTCTATGCCGGCATCGGCGCGGAACACGTCGCCCACCCGCGCGGCGAAGCGCGGATTTTAGTGATTGAGAAAGAGGGCAGCGTTTAGGGCGGATACGCAGAAGTATTATGTGCTTTTTCAGGTAGCCTGAAAATCATAAATCTATCAACGAGACTTTAATCATGGCAAATCTAAATGTGAGCAGTAAAAAAATTATTAATCTGCTAGGTAATCAAGATATGCAGGAAAAATATTTTATCATTCCTGAATATCAACGCCCCTATCGCTGGGATACCGAAAAATGCGCCGTATTATGGTCTGATATTGTGGATTTTCGTCAGTCGTCCACAGGAAAAAATGAAGAATATTTTCTTGGTACAATCGTCGTTTGCCCCAATGAAAAAGGTAATTTGGAAGTAATTGATGGGCAACAGCGTTTAACATCATTACTGCTGTTATTGCGTGCGTTTTATCGAGTTTTAGAGCAAACGGAAAGTACCCCAGATACCGCAGCCAAAATTACCACACTTAAAAGCAAAATTGCCCCCTGTATTTGGGATGTTGATGTTCTAACGGCTGAAATTACCGATAGAACCGCAATCCGGCTGCATACGCAAGTCGCCACAGAAACAGATAACGAAATTTTGCACGAGATTTTGGCAAACGGTGAAATCTCAGAAGAGTGTCGTTCTAATTACGCTGTTAATTATTTGTATTTCCTGAAACAGTGTCAAGAATACGCCAGAACCAACCCAATGGATTGGTATCATCTTTGTTTAACTATTTTGAATGACTGTATTTTACTTCCGATTGAAAGTGACAGTTTAAATAGTGCATTAACCATATTTTCCACATTAAACGATAGGGGCTTGCCTTTGTCGGATGCAGATATTTTTAAAGCCAGGCTTTATAAGATGGCGCAGCAGAAAGATGAATTTGTTGAACAATGGAAGGAACTTGTTGCGCTGGCAGAGGGTGCATCTATTTCCGTAGATGATTTGTTCCGCTATTACACTCATGTATTAAGGGCGAAAGAAAAGATTACGGATAAAGAAATTGGGCTTCGCCGTTTTTATACTGACAACCGAAACAAACAGTTAGAAAACGAAAATTTGTTCAATCACTTAATTGAGCTGGCTGGATTTTGGCAGGATATTAACAACAGCAAAACTAACCAAGACGTGGAAGCTTCGAACTTTGTAAATGACGAGGCGGCCAAGTGGCTGCAATGTCTGAGTGTCTATCCTAATGAGTTTTGGAAATACGCCGTGAGTGTGTTCTTCATTGCAAACAAGGGTGCGCAATCCTTTAAAGATGATTTTGCAGCATTATTAAAACAGCTTACTGCATTTTTGTATGCTAAATTTTTAGTTGCGCCAACCGTAACCGCAATTAAAGATGATATTTATAAATTATGTGTTGCGATTTATCACGGTGAAAAAAACGCTTTATCATATGTTATGCCTGCACCCATACACTATGAACAAAATACAGGACGTATAACTAAAGGGTTGTTAATGATTAATGCTTATCTATTTGATGAAAAGCAGAAATTATTGCCAACTAAAACTGAAATTGAACATATCTTCCCGAAAAAATGGCAGGAAACTAACTATAATGGTTGGTCAATCATAGATGCGGAACAATATTTAGAACAACTAGGTAATAAAATTATTTTTGAAAAACGGTTAAATATTCAGGCAGGTAACGGCTATTTTGGTAAGAAAAGGGAGCAATATCAAAAATCCGATATTGTTGAAGTGCGTAAATTAGCAGGTGAAAATGCCAATGATTGGTTGCCGAGTGATATTCAGAAACGCCAGCAGCAGATTGTGGATAGATTAAAACAGTTTTTCGATAATTGTTTTGAAGTAGCCAGTATCCCCAAAAAAAAATTAACTTTTCCAATAACCTCCAAACCAAACAGGTAACACAATGTTTTCTAACCATCTTCTCAGCTTGGCAATCTGGCTGCCGATAGCCGCCGGATTATTGGTGCTGGCTACCGGCTGCGACCGCCGTGCCCCCTTGGCGCGGATACTAGCATTTGTCGGCGCGCTGGCCGGTTTTCTGGTTACGTTGCCGCTGTTTACCCAGTTCGACCGCTTGAGCGGCGGCTTCCAGTTTGCCGAGTTTTATGCGTGGATTCCCGCGCTCAACATCAACTACGCGCTGGGCGTGGACGGCATTTCCGTGCTGTTTGTCATCCTCAACGCCTTCATCACGTTGATGGTGGTGCTTGCGGGCTGGGAAGTGATTCAGAAAAAGGTGGCGCAATACATGGCGGCCTTCCTGATTATGTCCGGCCTGATCAACGGCGCGTTTGCCGCCCGCGATGCCATGCTGTTCTATATCTTCTTCGAAGGCATGCTGATTCCGCTGTATCTGATTATCGGCGTGTGGGGCGGGCCGCGCCGCGTGTATGCCTCGGTGAAACTCTTCCTCTACACGCTGATGGGCTCGCTGCTGATGCTGGTGGCCTTGGTGTATTTGTCGCTGCAAACCGGCGGTAGCTTCGCGATTGAAGATTTCCAAAACATCAAACAAATTCCGCTGTTTACCCAACAGATTCTGTTTGCCGCCTTCTTCCTGTCGTTTGCAGTGAAAGTGCCGATGTTCCCGGTGCACACCTGGCTGCCCGACGCGCACGTGGAAGCACCCACCGGCGGTTCGATGGTGTTGGCGGCGATTACGCTGAAACTCGGCGCATACGGCTTTTTGCGCTTCATCCTGCCCATCCTGCCTGATGCGTCGCGCTATTTCGCGCCCGCCATCATCGTGCTCAGCCTGATTGCGGTGATTTACATCGGCATGGTGGCTTTGGCACAAACCGATATGAAAAAACTGGTGGCCTATTCCTCCATCAGCCACATGGGTTTCGTTACCCTGGGTATGTTCCTGTTTACCAATCAGGTGCAGTTGCAGCCGTGGGCGTTGAAAGGTGCAATCATGCAGATGATTTCGCACGGTTTCGTTTCCGCCGCCATGTTCTTCTGCATCGGCGTGATGTACGACCGCCTGCACAGCCGCAACATTGCCGACTACGGCGGCGTGGTTACCGTGATGCCGAAATTTGCCGCCTTCATGATGCTGTTTGCCATGGCCAACGCCGGCCTCCCAGCCACTTCCGGCTTCGTGGGCGAATTTATGGTGATTATGGGCGCAGTGAACTACAACCTGTTTGTGGGCGCGCTGGCCGCACTGACGCTGATTTTGGGCGCGGCCTACACGCTGTGGATGTATAAGCGCGTGATTTTCGGTGCGGTGACCAACCCGCATGTGGCCGAAATGAAAGACATCAACCGTCGCGAATTCGCCATCCTGGCCATCCTCGCCGCCGCCGTGCTGGGCATGGGTCTGTGGCCGGAGCCGTTTATCGCCGTGGTGCATCAGGCGGCCAACGATTTGATCGCGCATGTGGCGCAAAGCAAGATTTGAGGTGTGTGAATGAACTGGACTGATCTGAACTTAATCCCCGCCATGCCCGAAATCGTGCTGCTCACGGCATTGTGCGCGGTGCTGCTGGTGGATTTGTGGCTGAAAGACAATAGCCGCGTCATTACCCATTATCTGAGTCTGTTCACTTTGGTATTGACGGCGGCGACACAATGGTATGTTTGGACACCGACTGCGGTCAGTACGTTTAACGATATGTATTTGGCCGACGGTTTGTCTCAGTTGGGCAAAATGACCATGTACGCCGCATTGTTCGCCGTATTTGTGTACGCCAAACCGTACAATCGGGCGCGCAATATGTTTAACGGCGAATTTTATACCCTTTCGCTGTTTGCCCTTTTAGGCATGAGCGTGATGGTGAGCGCGGGGCATTTCCTTGTTGCCTATATCGGCTTGGAACTGCTTTCGCTGTCGCTCTACGCCATGATTGCCTTGCGGCGCGATTCTGCCCGTTCGGCCGAAGCCGCGTTGAAATACTTTGTACTCGGCGCATTGGCCTCCGGTTTGCTGTTGTACGGTATTTCGATGATTTACGGTGCAACCGGTTCGCTGAATTTCGCCATCGTGCTGGCCAACGGTCAAAGCGGTGTCGCCAACGGCTGGCTGATGAAGCTGGGTTTGGTTTTCGTTGTGGTTGCATTGGCGTTCAAATTGGGAGCCGTTCCGTTCCATATGTGGGTGCCGGATGTTTATGAAGGTGCGCCCACTTCGGTGGCTTCGATTATCGGTACCGCGCCGAAAATGGCGGCGGCAGTTTTCGCTTTCCGTATTTTGGTAACGGCGATGAACAACCAGCATGCCGATTGGACCCAGATGCTGGTTATCTTATCCGTGGCTTCACTGCTAATCGGTAACCTCGCCGCCATTGTGCAGACGAATATCAAGCGGATGTTGGCTTATTCGACTGTATCGCATATGGGCTTCGTCCTGATGGCGTTTTTGAGCGGCAGCGTCGGTTTCTCGGCCGGCCTGTATTACGCATTGACCTATATCGTGATGGCATTGGTCGGTTTCGGTGTGTTGATGCTGTTGTCCGACGAATCGTTCGAATGCGAAAACATTGCCGATTTGGCCGGTTTGAACCGGCGCAACGCTTGGTATGCCTTCCTGATGTTGCTTGCCATGTTCTCCATGGCCGGTATTCCGCCGCTGATGGGTTTCTATGCCAAGTTGCAGGTTATCAAATTGCTGGTGAGTGCGAATTACACTTGGTTGGCGGTGTTTGCCGTCGTGATGTCGCTGATCGGCGCGTTCTACTATCTGCGCGTGGTGCGGACGATTTACTTTGAAGAACCTGCCGACAGCCGCCGGTTGAGCAGCGACGGTGCGATGAAGGTGTTGTTGTCGGCTAACGGCCTGCTGTTGCTGTTGTGGGGTGTCCTGCCTCAAGGCGTGATGGATTGGTGCGTCCAAGCCATTCGCACGACAACAGGTTGGTAACGGCGGTATTGCGAAATAAATAAAGGCCGTCTGAAAAACCATAAATCGGGTTTTCAGACGGCCTCAGTTTGTTTATGCCGTTAAGTCGATATTCTTCTGTATCCCTTTACTTAATTTCCGATACGGTAGCTGCGTCGGCCGTCATTAGCCTGCGTAAGATCATGAAGACAATTGGCAAGTACAGTATTTTGGCTCTATCTGCGCTAGCTATATTTCTGTTTAAAAGCCGGAGACAGGGTAGTTTTCCGGTATGGAATAATCGTTATTCCGTGCTTTGAATGGGAGAAGGTAGGATTGGCCTTTGAAGGTGTTTTTACCTTTTTTGCCTGTAAGGCGGATTTCCAGCGGGTAACGTCCGGCTGTTTGCTTCAGGTCGGGGCGCGGGGTGAGGGTGCCGTGCAGGGAAACTTCTTCATCCGACGGGCTTGCTTCCGTATTGTCCATACCGGTGATGATCAGGTAGCTGTCGAATTTGCCGCCGCTGTAAACAAACAGTGAGCTGAAAAAATTGTTATAGCCCTGTCTGCCGCCGCTTATAGAATTTTCAAATCCCCACGCCGAAGTGCCGAAACGAAGAAAACGCCAGGGTTTTCCGCCCGATTCGGCAGCCTCGACCTGCGTTTGGCTGCGGGCTTTTAATTGCCATGTTCCGTTATTCTGTTTTAAGACGAATATTTCGGCAGGGTAGGGTGGGGCATGAAGGGTAACGGGACGGCTGTTGGGGCGCAGTTTTACATTGTCGCCCGTGTAGAGGAGGAAGGTCAGCCCTTCGGCGGAGCCGGTTTGTTTCAGTTGCATGCAGGTATTGCTTTTTTGCCCGATTAGGCATTTTTCGCTTGGTATTTTGCGGTAAAAATTTTGTTCGACAAAGGCTTGCGGTGTTTGTGCGGCAGCCGTCGTACAGCAGGCCGCAAGGAAGAGTCGGAATGTTTTCATCAGGTTTCTTCTCGGAATCGGGTTTACGGGGCTATGATGGTTTGAGGCCGTCTGAAAACTTGTTTTTCAGACGGCCTTGGTATTACAGGATGCGGTGCGCCAGTGCGGGCAGACGCTGCCGCACGCTGTTCAGCCGCGCGGGGTCGAGTTCGGCGGTAATCACGCCTTCCCCTTCGGGCAGCACGGCCAGGATTTCGCCCCAAGGGTCGATAATTATGCTGTGGCCGAAGGTGCGGCGGCCGCTTTCGTGCAGGCCGCCCTGTCCGGCTGCCAAAACGTAGCATTGGTTTTCCACCGCGCGGGCGCGCAGCAGTAGTTCCCAATGCGCCTTGCCGGTAGTGTGGGTGAAGGCGGCGGGCAGCAAAAGCGCGTCAAACGGGCTTTGGGCGCGGAAAAATTCGGGGAAGCGCAGGTCGTAGCAGATGCCTTGCGCCAGATTCCAGCCGTCGGCAGTTAGGTGGGGGACTTCGCGGCCGGCGGCGATGGTGTCGGCTTCGGCGTAGCGTTCGCCCAAGCCCGAATAGCCGAACAGGTGCATTTTGTCGTAGCGGCCGATACATTCGCCGTTTTTGTCGTATGCCAGCAGGCTGTTCCATACTTTGCCGGGTACGGGCGATTGCAGCGGAATCGTGCCGCCGAACAGGGTAACGCCGCATTCGGCGGCAGTTTCGGCCATCGCCTGTTGCAAGGTGCCGCTGCCGAAGGGTTCGGCCAGTGCGAGTTTGTCGCGGTCGTTTTGCCCCATCAGCGGCCAATATTCGGGCAGCAACGCCCAATCCGCCCCCTGTTCGGCCGTTTGACGCACCAGTCGGCGCATGGCGGCGGTATTGGCGGCAGGGTCGGTGCCGGAAACGGTTTGGATGACGGCGGCACGGATTTTCCGCATGGCGTTGCTCCTTTCAGACGGCCTGTTTTCCGTTTAATGCTTTTTGCCGAACAGTTTAATGAGCGGCAAGACGACGGCGCAAACGATTGCTCCTGCCAGCAGGCCGACAATCAGGTTGGCCAAATTGCCCATGATGCCGCCCTCCCAGTGCATGGTGTGCAGGAAGTCGGACACGGACGGTGCGCCGTGGGCGATGATGCCGCCGCCGACCAAAAACATGGCCAGTGTGCCGACAACGCTCAGGCCGCGCATGAAAACGGGCATAACGGCCAGCAGGGCATTGCCCATGCTTTTCCACATGCCGCCGCGTCGTATCAGGAATAAGCCCAAATCGTCCAGTTTCACAATCATGGCCACCAAGCCGTAAACAAATATGGTCATGCCGATGCCGATGATGGAGAGCATCAAGGCTTGTTGCAGCATGCCTGAGTTGGCATTCACCGCCCCCATGGAGATGATGATGATTTCGGCCGACAGGATGAAGTCGGTGCGGATTGCGCCTTTGATTTTATCGTTTTCGTCGAAAAGTTCGTCGGGAACGGCTTCGGGCGAATGGCCGGTTTCATGACGGTGCAGGAGGGGGTGCAGCAGTTTTTCCACGCCTTCAAAGCAGAGATATGCGCCGCCCAGCATCAGCAGCGGGGTAATCAGCGCGGGGGCCAGCCACGACAGCAGAAGCGTGGCCGGAATCAGAATCAGCTTGTTTGCCAGCGAACCTTTGGCCACCCGCCAGACGATGGGCAGTTCCCGGTCAGCCGATACGCCGGTTACCTGGTTGGCGTTCAAGGCCAAATCGTCGCCGACCACACCGACGGTTTTTTTCGCCGCCATTTTGGTCATCAGGGAGACATCGTCGAGTACGGACGCGATGTCGTCGAGCAGCGTAAACAGGGATGCAAAAGCCATATAAGCGTCTCGGTTGGGAGGAAAGGGCGGATTATAGTCAAATCTGTCAAATACCGTAACGGTATGCCGCCGTTTTATGGCGGCAAACGTCAAAGGCCGTCTGAAATGTGTTTTTCAGACGGCCTTTGACGCATTGCGGTTTTTTTAACGCTACTCTTTGTCCGTATTGCCGATAAAGCGTGCGGCATAATCGCATTCCGCACTCAGCGGGATGCCGTTGGCTTCGGCGTGCGCCATCAGGGCATCGACCAGCATTTTGGCGATGCCGCGTCCTCGGAAGTTCGGCGATACTTCGGTATGCACGACATTCCAACCGCCGTTTTCTTCCGTGTAGCCGATGTGGCCGGCCTCGAGTCCGTCGATGTCGATTTGGAAGCGGCGTTGTTCGGGAAGATATTTGATTTCGGGCATGGCTGATTCTCCTGTTGTTTGGGGATATTAGGCCGTCTGAAAGGCGTTGCGCGCCGGTTTGCCGGGTGTTTCAGACGGCCTGAAGGTTTATTTATGGCCGGTATCGTTTGAACCGGCTGCGGAGCCGCAATGGAAGCAGTAGCGGTTGAACGCGCTTTTCCGCGTGTTGCAGTTGCCGCAGCGGTTAAACAGGTTGATGCTGCAATGCGGGCAGTAATCCATTTCGGGATGTTGGAAGTCCAGCGGGCGTTCGCAGCCGGGGCAGATGCCTTTGGCAGTGCATTGCTGGGCGCGGTCGTAGTCCATCTGCTGCTGCCGCTCGTCGGCGGGCAGTGCTTCTTCATTGCGCTTGCGTTCGAGGTAGCGGTTCATGGCGACGATGGCGTAGCGGCCGATCAGTATGGTCATCAGGATGCCGACGGCGTAGCGTACATAGCCGCCGTAGCTGGGCAGGTAGGGGACGAGTTCGACGAAAAAGGCAAACAGGGCGAAATAGATGAAGCCCCAAACAAACGGCCACCAGCGCGAGCGGCGTTTTTTGGCGAACAGGTAACCGCCGATAAGCAGCAGCGGCAGGGTGAGGGCGAGGCGGTAGAGGAAGACTTGCAGTTCGATGCGGCGGTCGTCCTTTTCTTTGAGTTTTGATGCGTTATTCTGCTCCTGTTCGAGTTCTTTTTCGTTTCGGTCGCGCTGCTGGCGGTTGTCAAGCTGACGCTGTTGGATGGCGGCATATTGTTGTTGCAGGGTTTGCTCTTTGGCCTTCAGTTCGTCCAGCTTGCGGGTGCGGGCGATGACTTCGGGATTTTGTTCGGATTGTTCGGTAGCGGAGCGGGCGGCAAGCCAGTTTTGCAGGCTTTGCTGTTCGGCTGCGGTTTGGTTGCGCTGCTTTTCCAATTCCAATGCGGAACGTTCCGCTTCTTCCGTCAGACGGGTGTCTTCTTCGTTCAGGCGGTCGCGGGTTTGCTGCAGCAATATCCCTTTTTCGCCCATGTAGTCGTCCAATTCGCGGGTTTGTTCGACGGACGGCAGGTCGTTGATGACTTTGCCGCCCAATCCGATGAGGAAGGAGGCAAAAATAAAGGCAATCAGCCACAGGCCGCGTCTGAACCATTTTTCGGGTAGGCGGTTGCCGGCGGATTTTTGGTGGCGCATGGCGTGCTCCGTTTCATGTGGGAAAGGTGCCAGTATAGCGGGGTGTCGGGGGCGGGGGCAATCGGGTATGAGGCCGTCTGAAAAAGGAAAGGCCGTCTGAAACCCGTTGTTCGGTTTCAGACGGCCTCCAAGATTGCACGCTTATTGTGCGTCGTCTTGATACTCTTTGCCGTCGGCCAGCAGCAGGACGGGCTGGCGGTTGTTTTCGATGACTTCGGCGGTAATGACGGCTTTTTTTACCTGCGGCAGGTTGGGCAGGCGGTACATGGTTTCCAGCAGGGCGCGTTCGACGATGGAACGCAGGCCGCGCGCGCCGGTTTTGCGGGTCATGGCCAGTTTGGCGATGGCGCGCAGTGCGTCCGGTTCGAATTCCAGTTCCGCGCCTTCCATGGCGAACAGTGCCTGATATTGTTTGACCAGGGCATTTTTCGGCTCGGTGAGGATGTTGATCAGTGCGTCTTCATCCAGTTCGGCCAGGGTTGCAATCACGGGCAGGCGGCCGATTAACTCGGGAATCAGGCCGAATTTGATCAAGTCTTCCGGTTCGACGATTTCGAACAGTTCGCTGATGTCGGCGTTTTCGTCCTTGCTGTGTACTGCCGCGCCGAAGCCGATGCCGCCTTTTTCCGTGCGCTGGCGGATGACTTTTTCCAAGCCGGCAAACGCGCCGCCGCAGATGAAGAGGATGTTGGTGGTGTCTACCTGGATGAAATCCTGATTCGGATGCTTGCGCCCGCCTTGCGGGGGAACGCTGGCCACCGTGCCTTCAATCAGTTTCAGCAATGCTTGCTGTACGCCTTCGCCGGAGACGTCGCGGGTAATCGAAGGGTTGTCGCTTTTGCGCGAGATTTTGTCGATTTCGTCGATATAGACGATGCCGCGCTGGGCTTTTTCGACATCGAAATCGCATTTGCCCAAAAGTTTGGTGATGATTTGTTCGACGTCTTCGCCTACATAGCCTGCTTCGGTCAGCGTGGTTGCATCGGCCATCACGAACGGCACGTCGAGTTTGCGCGCCAAAGACTGCGCCAACAGGGTTTTGCCCGAACCGGTGGGGCCGATGAGCAGGATGTTGGATTTGGACAGCTCCACCGCGCCGCCCGCTTTCGGATGGCGCAGGCGTTTGTAGTGGTTGTAAACGGCAACGGCCAAGGCTTTTTTCGCCTGCTCCTGGCCGATAACGTGGTCGTTCAGGTTGGCGACGATTTCGGACGGGGTGGGCAGTTTGCCGTCCCCGTCGGTGGCGGAACCTTTGCCTTCGGCGGCCGCGTCGTCCCCGCCTTCCAGCATGATGCCGCAGGTTTCCACGCATTCGTTGCAGATATAGGCGTTTTCGCCTTCAATCAGATGTTTGACTTCCTGTTCGGCTTTACCGCAAAACGAGCAGTGGCGGTTTTCTGTGGTCATCGAGTGTGCCTTTGTCTGAATCGGCCCCAAGGCCGTCTGAAAAAACGGAGATTATAATAAGCAGCCGTGCTTTTTTCAATTTGCCGCAAGGTTCGGCAGGAACGGGCGGGGCGGCCGCCAAACGCAAACTCATGCAAAACTGCGTATGTTTGCTTTACAAACCGTTTGCTTTTCAAGGAAAATAATAACTTGCTTCAAAGCAAGGCGCACACAACACAATCCCTTGATGGCGGTATCACCAAAAAACAAAGCCCGCTTCGCCGGCAAACTGTGTTTCAGACGGCCTCACGGCCGGTTTGAGCCCCGCCGCCCCTTTCCGAATTTCTTTTTGTTAATTTAACGGACAGCCTGATGTTTTCTACACCGTTTTACAAAAAAGCCGCCGCCGTATTCCTCGGTCTGAGTTTGGCTTCCGCCCCCGTTTTGGCCGACGATTTGGACGTGCTCGGCCAGTTTTTGCAGCAAAACCTGACATCCGACCAAGACCCGTTGGGTACTTTCCTGGCCGAAAATCCGGACGATATGCTGGAAGCGCAAGCGGCGATTGCCGGCCCGTTGCTGTCGTCGCAGGCAGCCCTGATTGTCAATAACCGTACCGGCGAAGTGCTGTATCAAAAAAACATGAACCGCGTTATGCCGATTGCCTCGATTTCCAAGCTGATGTCGGCGATGGTGGTTTTGGATGCGCGCCTGAATATGAACGAGGTCATCACCATTACCGAGGATGAAATCGACCGGCTGAAAGGCACGGGCAGCCGCCTGTCTGTCGGTACGCAGCTCACACGCGCCCAATTGCTGCATTTGAGCCTGATGTCGAGTGAAAACCGCGCCACCCATGCGCTGGGCCGTACTTATCCGGGCGGCATGTCTGCCTTCGTGGCCGCCATGAATGCCAAAGCGCAAAGCTTGGGTATGGCCAACAGCCGTTTTTACGAACCGACCGGTTTGGATTACCGCAACGTTTCCACCGCCGCCGATTTGAATAAATTGGCCGCTGCGGCCAGCCGTTATCCGCAAATCACTAAAAACAGCACATCTACCTACGGCTCGGTATATACCAGCGCGGGCCGCCAGCAGGATTATAAAAATACCAATGCCTTGGTGCGTGAAGGCTCCTGGGACATCGAATTGCAGAAAACAGGCTATATCCGCGAGTCCGGCCGTTCGATGGTCGTGCGCGCCCGCATAGGCAGGGAACCGGTTACCATCGTCCTGCTCAATTCGCCCACATCCACCACGCGCGTCAATGATGCACGTAAAATCCAAAGTTGGATGATGCAGCGTCCGTCTTAAGCGGCGGCAGTTGTTTAAATAATGAAAAGGCCGTCTGAAAACCTTTATCGCGGGTTTTCAGACGGCCTTTTTATCTCCAATGCGGCGAATGCCGAAGTTTTAACCGATATTGATGCAAATCGGCGAACCGTAAATATGAACCATAAATATAAATCGTACGAACCAAGTAACTTATTGCTTCCAACGCTTGGAAAGCGTTTTCTTCAAGTTTAGGCAAGTCGGCACGGTAACGAAAGCGAAGCCGATTTTCTCTATTTCGGCATGCAGCCCTCGTTTTGATACAGGGTAAACAGCGGAACGCCCGCATCGCGGATGCGTTTGCCGCCCGGCAAGTCGGTAAATTCCAAAATAGCAGCAGCTTCGAGCACTTCGCCGCCGAGTCTGCGGATAAGCTCCGCACCTGCGAGCATGGTGCCGCCGGTGGCTACCAAGTCGTCCACCAGCAAAACGCGCGCGCCGCTATGGAAGGCATCCGTGTGCATCTCCACCGTTGCTTCACCGTATTCCAGCGCATAACTTTGGGAAACGGTTTCGAACGGCAGCTTGCCTTTTTTGCGGATGGGTACGAAGCCGACATTCAGCTGATAAGCCAGGGCCGCGCCGATGATAAAGCCGCGTGCGTCCAAACCGGCCACAACGTCGACTTTCTGATCCATATAACGGTAAACCAGCAAATCCACCAACAGGCGGAAATATTGCGGGCTTTGCAGGATGGGCGTAATGTCGTGAAACAGAATGCCTTCCTCGGGCCAGTTGGGAATTTTCCGCATTTTTTCAAACAGGGCTTCCACGCCCATCACTTCGGGATGAATCAACACCGCCGTATCCTCATGGCTGAAATCAAAAACGCCCATTGTAACAAATTTTCTATTCCGCAGAGGGATGCGTTATAATCAAGAACCGTTATTAAGCCGATTTTACTATCATGAACAAACCGACTCCCGGCAATATCTTCATCATCTCAGCCGCTTCCGGCACGGGTAAAACCACACTGGTTTCCCGGCTGTTGTCGGCCCACGCCGATGTCCGCGTTTCCATTTCCCATACCACCCGTTCCCCGCGCGAAGGCGAGAGGAACGGCGAACATTATTATTTCGTCGGTACGGCCGAATTCGAGGGCATGATAGGCAAAGGCGAATTCCTCGAACATGCCGACGTGTTCGGCAATTATTACGGTACCAGCTTCAGCGGTCTGCAAGCACTGCAACGCGAAGGTTTCGACGTTATCCTGGAAATCGACGTGCAAGGTGCGGAGCAGGTGCGCCGTGCGCTGCCGGAGGCCGTCAGCATTTTTATCCTGCCGCCGAGTTTTGCCGTATTGTCCGAACGCCTGCGCGGCCGCAACACCGACAGCGCGGAAGTGATTGAGAAACGGCTGCGGCAGGCACGCGGCGAAATCGAACAATCCCTGTTGTTCGACTATGTGGTTGTTAACCACGACTTGGCAGAAGCCGAAGCACAATTGAGCGCGATTATCCGTTCTCAACGACAAACCCAGGCGCGGCAGAAAAATTTCATTGAAGGACTGTTGTCCGAAAATTTCTAATTTCCCTATTTTAAACAATTTATTATCGATAAGGACGCAAAACATGGCACGTATTACAGTAGAAGACTGTTCCGACAAAATCCCCAACCATTTCGACCTGACCCTCGCTGCCGCACGCCGTGCACGCCAACTGGAAAACGGCACTGCGCCGCTGGTGGAAGATGTGCGTAACGACAAACCCACCGTTACCGCCCTGCGCGAAATCGCCGCCGGCCAAATTACAGCCGACATCCTGAACCGCAGCAAATAACATCAAACAGGCCGTCTGAAAATGTCTGCGCCTCAAGCCGCCGCCCCTTACGACCCGCTGACTGCCGAAGCACGCAGCCTGCTGTTCAAAACCGCCTCCTACCTTTCCCAGGAAGACAAGCAGCGTTTGGAAAAGGCGTGTGCCTATGCCTTCCGTGCGCACGACGGGCAAACGCGTAAAAGCGGCGAGCCGTACATCACGCACCCGATTGCCGTGGCGACGGAATTGGCCAAGTGGCGCATGGACCTCCAAACCCTGAGTGCGGGGCTGATGCACGATGTTTTGGAAGACACCGGTACGACCAAAGAGGAAATGGCGGCGGAATTCGGCGAAACCGTTGCCGATATGGTAGACGGTTTGTCCAAGTTGGAAAAACTGAAGTACGACAACCAAACCGAACATCAGGCGGAAAGTTTCCGCAAACTGATTTTGGCGATGACCAAAGACATGCGCGTAATCATCGTCAAGCTGTCCGACCGCCTGCACAATATGCGTACACTGGGTTCGATGCGGCTGGAAAAACGCCGCCGCATCTCACAGGAAACGCTCGAAATTTATGCCCCGATTGCAAACCGTATCGGTTTGAACCCCGTTTATCGGGAATTGCAGGATTTGGCTTTTCAAAATATCCATCCCGCCCGCTACCGCACGCTGCAAAAAGCCATGAACAATTTCCGCCGCAACAGGCGCGACGTGGTGGGCAAAGTGTTGGCCGCTTTCAGCCAACGCCTCGTCGGCGCCAATATCGAAGCGCAAATCAAAGGGCGGGAAAAAAACCTCTACAGCATCCATCAGAAAATGCGCAACAAGCATCTGCGCTTTGACGAAGTGATGGATATTTACGGCTTCCGCGTGATTACCAACAGCATTCCGGCCTGCTATGCCGCACTGGGTGCGTTGCACAATCTATACCAGCCCAAACCGGGAAAATTCAAAGACTATATCGCCATTCCGAAAAGCAACGGCTATCAAAGCCTGCATACCACGCTGACCGGCCCGCACGGCCTGCCGATAGAAGTCCAGATACGCACGCGCGAGATGAATGCAGTAGCGGAAAGCGGCGTGGCCAGCCATTGGGCATACAAATCCGGCGACGACAAACTCGATCAGGCAACGCTCAATACCAACAAATGGCTGCAAAACATTCTTGATTTGCAGGCACGCTCCGCAAATGCGATTGAGTTCCTGGAACACGTCAAAGTCGATCTCTTCCCCAGCGAAGTGTACATTTTTACCCCCAAAGGCAGGATATTGGTATTGCCCGAGGGCGCGACCCCCGTCGATTTTGCCTATGCGGTGCATACCGACATCGGCAACAGCACCGTGGCCGCACGGGTCAATAACAGCCTGGTTCCGCTTCGCACACCGCTGAAAACCGGCGATACGGTGGAAATCATTACCTCCGAACAGGCACGGCCGAATGCCGCCTGGCTGAGTTTTGCCGTCTCCAGCCGCGCACGCAGCGCGATTCGGAGCTACATCAAAAACATGAACCGGCACGATGCGGTGGAATTGGGAGAAAGCCTGCTGCAAAAAGCCCTGTCCAGCCTGTTGCCGCGCGATGTCTTACTGTCTGAGGAACTCAAAGAAGCCTATCTGAACGATTTGACTGAAAAGCAGACCAGTTTTGAAGATGTGTTGTACAACGTCGGTATGGGGCATACCCTGCCGGTGTCCGTGGCGATGCACCTTGCGGGGCTGGCCGGACAGCATTTGGGCGGAGAGGTCAAACTCAGCCCGATAAAAATCAACGGCAACGAGACCGGCCGCGTCCATCTCGGCCCCTGTTGCAACCCGATTCCGGGCGATGCCATCCGCGCGGTATTGATTAAGGATCAAGGCATCATCATTCACCGCGACACCTGTCCGAACCTCCTCAAGAGCGATCCCGAACACCAACTGGATGCGGATTGGGAGGCCATAGGCGGGCGCAGTTATCACACCAATTTGCTGGTTGCTTCGCAAGACGGCCACGGACTGCTGGCGGCAATGGCGCAAGCCATGTCGGAGCAGGGGGCGGATATCGAGGCGGTGGATACGCCTTCCCAAAGCCAATCGGGCACGGAAGGGTTCATCGAATTCAAGTTCCGAATCAAAACCAAAGATTTGAAACAGTTAAACAGCATTATCCACGCCTTGCACAGCATTCCGAATGTCCGACGCGTTACCCGCGTTTGAATGTTTAAAGCAAATATTTGAAGTAAATGAAGGCCGTCTAAAAAATAGTTTCAGACGGCCTTTGTTTATCCGAAAAGGGCAGCCGGTCAATAGCGGGGCATGGCAGGATCGATTTCGCGCGCCCACGCGTCGATGCCGCCTTTCAGGTTTGCCGTTTGCTCAAAGCCGGCGTCGGCCAGATAGAGGGCGCAATATTGGCTGCGGATGCCGTGGTGGCAATAGACGATGATTTCTTTGCCGTCCGGCAATTCGTTTTGGCGCATGGACAGTTCGTTCATCGGAATCAGAATGCTGTTCGGCAGGCGGCAGAAGGCGGCTTCTTCCGGTTCGCGTACGTCCAGCAGCAGGATATCGGAAGATGCGGAGAGTTTGTCTTGCAGTTGTTGCGGGGTCAGTTGCGGGATGTCGTACATAATCGGATTTCGGTTTGTGTGAATGCGGTTTGCCGTTTTCAGACGGCCTTTGAGTAGAAACGGCCGGGTGGAAATGCCCGGCCGCAAGCTGCATCATGGAAGTATGGTTTAAAAATCGAATCCGCCGAAAGGAGCGGCTTTTTTGCCGTTCAAGTTGGGAATCAGGGTGTCGAACAGTGTTTTTTCGCTGAAACTGTCGCCGTTCCGGGTAATCAGGCGGGCGCGCTGAACGGGATGGCTGCCGGTAACGGCAATCAGGCGGCCGCCGTCGCGCAGCTGCTGTTTCAGGATTTCGGGGATGTCGTCCACCGCGCCGCCGACGTATACGGCATCAAACGGGGCGGCGGCATTTTGCGTCATCAGGCCGTCGTTGGTTTGGAAAACGATGTTGTCGTAGCCCAATCCGTCCAGTACGGCTTTTGCGCGCGCTTGTTGTTCGGGGTCGATGTCGACGGTAACCACTTCCGCCGCCAGTTTGGATAAGACGGCTGAGGCATAGCCCGAACCGGTGCCGATTTCCAGCACTTTGTCGGTCTTTTTCAAGGCCAGCCCCTGAATCATGCGGGCGACGATTTTCGGTTCCAGCATGGCGCCGCCGTTGGGCAGGGTCAGCGCAAGGTCGGCGTAGGCATAGCTTTTCTGTTCCTCGCCGACAAAGGCTTCGCGCGGGATGGCTTCCAGTGCGTCGAGAAGGTCGAAGTCCAACACGTCCCACGGACGGATTTGTTGCTCGACCATATTGAAACGTGCTTTTGCAAAGTCCATTTTGTGCTCCGTTGTTTTGCTTCGGTGTGGCAGACGGCGGGATTATAAAGGTTTTAGTGTGGCTTTGACAGTTGGCGGATGATGCCGGTTGTCGGTGGAGGCCGTCTGAAAGGCAGGGTAGGGCGGTTGGCGGCCTTTTCAGACGGCCTCTGTCAGTAGCCAGTGCTGCAGGCCGATTAAGGTTTTTGCATCTTGGATTTCGTTGTTTCTGACGGCGGCCAGTACTTCTTGGCGGTCCAGCAGCACGGTTTCGACGAATTCGTCTTGGTCGGGTTGCAGGTTGCTGCTTTTGCTGATGTTTAAGGCGCGGTAGAGGTACATTTTTTCGTCACAGAATCCCGGCGCGGTGTAGAAGGTGGCGGCCAATTCCACTTTTTCTGCTACATAAGGCGTTTCTTCCGCCAGCTCGCGCAGGGCGCAGGCGGCAGGGTCTTCTCCTGCGTCGAGTTTGCCGGCCGGCAGTTCGAGCAGGGCTTGGCCGGTGGCGTAACGCCATTGGCGGACAAAGACGATTTTGCCGTCAGGGGTTTCGGCTAAAACGCAGGCCGCCCCGGGATGGCGGATGACGATGCGTTTGCTGTCATTGCCGTTGGGCAGGCGGACGGTGTCGCAGGCGATGGTGACAAATGTGCCGTTAAAAATGGGTTCGCTGTCGATTTGGGTTTCGGTTAAATCCATGATGCTTTCCTTGATGGTGTTCGGGCCGTCTGAAAAGGCGGCGGCCGTGATTATAGCGTTTTCAGACGGCCTTGAGGTTTGATTTGCCGTACGGGTTGGTGGAAATTAGAATATAGCAATTTGGGTTTGACAGGAAATAATATGAAAACGAAGGGTGTGATGTTGTCTATGCTGCTTTGCGCCGTTTGCACGGCATGGGCGGGCAATGACCTGGATGCGGAGAAAATCCGTTTGGTGGAAAAAATTTATCGGGAACAAGGTTTTATGAAATATGCCTCTCCTGAGTTTAAACGGATTGTCCGCAAGGGGGAGAAGATTGCCTATCGGGACGAGCCGATGGGATGCGAGTTGTTCGAGCATTATCAATTGGGCTTCAGTAACGGCGACAGCGAAGTGCCGTGGGTGCAGAAATTGAAGATTTCCGTGCGTCCGAACGGCATGGTGCACGCGCATTATTTGGTCGAGGGAAAACGCCGGGTCGATAATGATTTCAAGATTTCCTGCAATGGCGGAAAGTGTGTGGTTGATGATGTGCTGTATGGGAAGTCCAGCTATCGCAAGGATCACGAATATATCGTGAAATTTGGAAAATGCCCTGAATAGGCAATGAATAAGTGCATAAAAACCGCAAGCCGAATTTGATGCGATTGATACCGTTCAGGGTTGTTTAAGCAGGAATTTTTGAAACCGGCTGTTTTGAGGGTCTGCCGCTTGACCAAGGTCGGATAGAAGAAAGCGGGAAAGCACAATTATGTGTACGGTGAAGTCCGGTTCGGCAGGAAAAAAGGCCTGAAAAGATGGGAAAACCGGACTGGTTAAGATAAAAGGCCGTCTGAAAATCGGTTTTCAGACGGCCTTAATAATGATTTGGAACAGGCTGATCAGTGATGATGGCCGTGCGGGCCGTGAACATGGCCGTGTTCGATTTCTTCTGCGGTTGCCGGGCGAATGCTTTCTATTTTGGCTTTAAAACGGATTTTCATGCCGGCCAGAGGATGGTTGCCGTTTACCACGACTTTGCCTTCCGCCACATCTTCTACGCGGAACACCACCACGTCGCCGTCAGGCATATCGGCTTCAAACATCATGCCGGGTTTGACTTCGGTCGGGAAAGCGTCGGCAGATTCGATACGGATGAGGTCGGAGTCATGTTCGCCGAAAGCATCGTTGGGCTGCAATACGACATCCACTTCGTCGCCAATGTTTTTTTCGTGCAAGGCTTCTTCCACTAAGGGGAAAATACCGTCGTAACCGCCGTGCAGATACACAATCGGCTGCTCTGTTTTGTCGATAAGCTGGTCGTTGGCGTCAAACATTTCGTAATGCAGGCCGACGACGGTGTCTTTTTTAATCATGGATGTCTTTCGGAATTAGGTTAGTAAAGACTACATTGTAACATAGTAGCCGTATGTACTTAGTTATTTGCTATGGGGCTTAGGGGAATGCAGCCAACCCCCTGCTATTTGAAGATTATTGTTGCGTTTTTACTACGTATAAACCGATATTGTGGTAAATAAATATTTTATGTGGATGTTTAACCGGAGTATCAGAAAATGATGATTAACACAGTGATAGAAATGGAAAAATATAGCCAGGGCGGTGTTGAATATCTATGTTTCGTATATGTCTTTTGCATATATTTTGTTTCAAAAACGGGAGATTCTACTTTGCATAGGCTTAATGCTGTGTGATTCAGGTCAAAAGTATGATTGATTTTGCAGGAGCAGAGGGGCATAATTGCGGCGTTCAGCATGAATCTGCAAAATTTTCCATCCGGCCCAAACGGAGCCGGATGGTGTGTTTTTGCTGATATTTTATTGACTATAATATTGTTTTAAAGTTAGGTGTTTAATATGAAAAAATCTCTTTTGGCCGCTGCCCTGATGTCTTTGTTTTTGACCGCTTGTGGTGATAAAGCCGCTGATGCTGCCGCTTCTGCTACTAATGCTGCATCTACTGCCGTTACTGAAGCTGCATCTGCTGCATCTACTGCTGCTGCATCTGCTGCATCTGCCGCTACCGATGCTGCTTCTGCCGGAGAGGCTGCTGCATCTGCTGCTGAGGCTGCTGCATCTGCTGCCGAAACTGCTGCTGATGCCGCTGCATCTGCTGCCAGCAAATAATTTTGTAAAGCATCATTCTCAAAAAGGAGCGCTTCGGCGTTCCTTTTTGTTTTGATCATTATCAGTTTGTTGCGGTTTAGAATGGTTGAAATCAGCCTATCCGTCACAATGCGGTAACAGGCCGTCTGAAAACCTTTTTCAGACGGCCTGTCTGTTTCCATTATAATTCCGCGTTCCATTGCCAATATTTAAATACTATGTCTGCTATTTACCAACAACTTTCCGCCCTGCTGCTGCCGCAGGAAATTCTGTCCGAGCCTGCAGGCCTGCTGACCGACCAACGCCGCCGCTATACCGGAACGGCCGATTTGGTGTTGCAGCCGCAAAGCGTGGAGGCAGTGAAAACCATCATGCGTTTTTGTTTCGAGCACCGCATCCCCGTTACCCCGCAGGGCGGTAATACCGGACTGTGCGGCGCGGCTGTGCCGAATGGCGGCGTTTTGCTGAATTTGAGCCGTCTGAACCGCATCCGCAACATCAGTACGGCCGATAATGCGGTTACCGTTGAAGCGGGCTGCGTGCTGCATGACGTGCAACAGGCGGCGGAAAGTGCGGGTCGGTTTTTTCCGCTCAGCCTGGCCAGCGAAGGATCGTGCCAAATCGGCGGCAATATCGCCTGCAATGCGGGCGGGCTGAACGTGTTGCGTTACGGTACGATGCGCGATTTGGTGATGGGTTTGGAAGTGGTGCTGCCGAACGGCGAATTGGTTTCGCACCTGCATCCGCTGCACAAGGACACCACGGGCTACGACCTGCGCCAACTGTTTGTCGGCAGCGAAGGTACGCTGGGCATCATCACCGCCGCCACGCTGAAACTGTTTGCCCTGCCGAAAAGCCGCGAAACCGCTTGGGTGGGCGTGAACGGCATCGGGCAGGCGGTAGAATTGCTGACCCTGATTCGGGAACGCTTTGCCGAACGCCTGTGTAGTTTTGAATTGATCAGCCGCTTTGCTTTGCAGCTGTCGTCCGAATACAGCGGTATTACGCCGCCGACCGATGCGCCATGGCACATTCTGTTGGAATTGGCCGACTCGCTTTCCCGTGGCGATTTGGCCGATCTGTTGGCCGAAACTTTGATGGAGCATGGTTTCGACAACAGTATTTTGGCTCAGTCGGAAAGCGGGCGGCGCGATATGTGGACGTTGCGCGAAAACATTTCTGCCGCCCAACGCCGTCTCGGCGCGAGCATCAAACACGACATCGCTATGCCGATTGCGCGGGTGGGTGAATTTGTCGCCAACTGCGGCCATGCCTTACAGGCGGCTTTTGCGGGCATAGACATCGTGGTATTCGGTCATTTGGGCGACGGCAGTCTGCATTACAACACTTTCCTGCCGCAAACGGCGGACAACGGTGTTTATGCTTATGAAGACGCAGTCAATAAGATTGTGTACGAAAACGTGCTGGCCTGCGACGGTACGATTGCCGCCGAGCACGGTATAGGCCAAGTGAAAAACCACTGGCTGCCGCGTGTGCGGAGCACTGCCGAAATCGCCCTGATGCGGGCGGTCAAGGCCGCTTTCGACCCGCACAATATGATGAATCCGAACAAACTTTTGCCGGAGCAGCCGTAATGTGCAAACGCCTTATCCGCCATGCCGCCTGCCTGCTGTTTTTATCATTCCCTGCATTGGCGGCGGCTTTCGACTGGCATACGCCGGCAATGGACAGCCGTTTGTGGAAAATCAGCAAGGCCGGCCAGCCCGATTCTTATCTTTTGGGAACGCACCACGTCGGCCGCAGCGGCGATGCCTTGCCCGACAACATCCGCCGCATCCTGCAGCAAAGCGACCGGCTGATAACCGAAGTCGCCATGCCGTCCAAGCCCGATGCCGCGTACAGCCGTGATGTGGCCGCCATGCGCGGGCGCGCTTTTCAAAACGGCGGGCGGAAATTGTCGTCCGTTATCGGCTCGGAGAATGTCGCCGCCTTGAAAAAACGCCTGAGTGCCTATCCCGCCACCGCCGCATCAGCCGCCGGTTTGGACGATATGACACCTTGGGGTGCGCTGATGCTGCAGGCTTCCGTCAAGCCGCAGGGCTTTCAGACGGCCTCAGGCATAGACCGCCTGCTTGCCCGTGCCGCCGAGCAATACCGCATACCCGCCGACAGTTTGGAGCGTTATCAGGACATCACGCGTCCTTATGAAACCCTGCCGACCGCGCGCATTGCCGAACTCATCGCCGCGAACAACCGCCATACCGAACAAACCGCCGCCCAAATCGAACGGCAATACGCACTGTATCATTCAGGCCGTCTGAAAGAACTGATGCGCCTTTCCGCAGACAGCAGCGAATACAGTAAAGGATTGCCGCCTCAGAGTACGGCCTTCTGGCAAAATTGGCTGGAACAAAGCGTACTGCTGCCGCGCAACCGCGCGTGGCTGCCGAAAATTTTGAACGAACTGCCCAAACGCCGAAACCTGATTGCCGTCGGCATCGCCCACCTGCCCGACGAAAACGGCCTGATTATGCAGTTACGGCGGAAGGGTTATACGGTCGAACCTGTTGCCGAATAGACAAAAGGCCGTCTGAAAGCCCGAAAAACATCATGCAAGAAACCACCGACAAAACCGTATACCTCTACACCGACGGCGCATGCAAAGGCAATCCCGGCGCAGGCGGCTGGGGCGCATTGTTGCGCTACGGCCGGCACGAAAAAGAACTCTTCGGCGGCGAGGCCCAAACCACCAACAACCGCATGGAGCTGACCGCCGTCATCGAAGGCCTGAAAGCCCTGAACCGCCGCAGCCGCATCGAAATCCACACCGACTCGCAATACGTTAAAAACGGCATGGAAAGCTGGATACACGGCTGGAAGAAAAACGGCTGGAAAACCGCCGCCAAACAGCCGGTCAAAAACGAAGACCTGTGGCGCGAACTCGACCACCTGTGCGGTGAACACGACATCGTTTGGCGGTGGGTGAAAGGTCATGCGGGCCATATAGACAACGAACGTGCGGATGCATTGGCCAACCGCGGCGCGGCAGCCGCAGCCGGCAGGGCAGGGCGGTCATAATGGGATACAGGTGCTTCATTTTTACAAAAAACGGCTTACTCCGCTTTTACTGCCTTCATACAAGGTATTCTGCTATATGATAGGGAGTTGACGGTTTCGGCGGTTGCCGAATATCAAGATGAGTTCATCCGTTTTTATCGGGAGACAAACGCCTGATTTTCAAACGTGGCGGAAAAAAATGAAAACTTGTTTTTCAGACGGCCTCCCGACCGATTTCAACATCATCCAACCACAAGGAAACCTCATGAAATTTTTTTGGATAGTTATCCTGTTGCTGTTGTCGCCCTTATTGGCACTGCTGTTTTTCCGTAAAAACGGCAGTCAGGCTGCGCCGTCCGACAAATCCGACGCGCTGCTTGGGCATACCGAACCAGCTGTATTGCCGGAAGAATCCGAATATTCGGAAGAAGAAGCAGACGACGAGTCCGCCGAAGCACTGTTCAGGCAATGGTTGGGCGTTATCTACCGCGACAAACCCGAGGAAGTCGATGCCATCATTGCCAACCTTGAAGAAAACGCCGACGATGAGGAAGAATTGGACTACGGCAGCATCATTGAAAGCTTCTTTTTGCTGCACAATAATTTGAATGACACCGAGCATCTGTTTTCCGTGGATTGGAAAGACGGGGAAAGCTTTATCGATTTTATTGCCGACATCGCCGACCGCTTCAACGCCAAACTGGCATGGAGCGAAGAGCAAATGGAAGAAGCGCTGCCCGACCAACTGGCCTTGGCCGCCTATCCCGTGCTGCTGGCTGCCGGCGCCGTCCTCTACAGCGCGCAAACCGGCGGCGACTACTACACATTCATTGCCGTCCCGCAACAGGATGCGGCCGATTTCGAGCGCGCCTCCGAACAATACGGGTTGCAAATATGGCGCGCGGATTCTGAACCCGAATTTTGAATAAGGATGCAGGCCGTCTGAAAACATGACATTCCGCCCTGTCCGGAATATCCCTTTAACCTTCTTTCAGACGGCCTTTTGCATCTTGGGAGCGCATTCTGCCGACACGCAAGCCGTCATGCCAAGAAAACAAAATTATGCTAAACTCGCCGTTTTGTTTTCCGTCCCGCAGAACGGGGCTTCCATACCGAACGGGCTTTGGCCCATACACACCGACTAACTGAAAAAATTAAGGGTTTACGATGAGCGTAACACTAGAAACACTTGAAAACCTGGAACGCAAAGTAACGCTGTCCCTGCCTTGGAGCAGCATCAACGCAGAATGCGACAAGCGTTTGAAACAAACCGCGCGCAAAGCCCGCATCGACGGCTTCCGCCCCGGCAAAGCCCCCTTGTCGATGATTCAATCCATGTACGGCGCCAGCATCCAAAACGACGTCATGAACGAATTGGCACAAAAAGTATTCTTCGACACCGCCGTTGCAGAAGGCTGGAAAATCGCCGGTATGCCGCGTTTGGAAGGCGTTGAAGGTCAAGACGACAAAGAAAACTTCTTGTTCTCCGGCGTATTCGAAGTCTTCCCCGAAGTGAAAGTCGGCGATTTGTCCGGCCAAGAAGTTGAAAAAGTGACCGCCTCCGTCGGCGATGCGGAAGTTGAAAAAACCATCGACATCCTGCGTCAGCAACGCACCCGCTTCAACCACACCGAACGCGCGGCCAAAGACGGCGACCGCGTCATCATCGACTTCGCAGGCAAAATCGACGGCGAAGCCTTTGCCGGCGGTTCTGCCGAAAACTATGCCTTCGTATTGGGTCAAGGCCAAATGCTGCCCGAATTTGAAGCAGGCGTGAACGGCCTGAAAGAAGGCGAAAGCAAAGACGTCGAAGTAAACTTCCCCGAAGATTACCACGGCAAAGAAGTTGCCGGTAAAACCGCCGTCTTCACCATTACCGTGCGCAACGTAGCCGAGCCGGTGCTGCCGGAAGTAGATGAAGTCTTCGCCAAAGCCTTGGGCATTGCCGACGGCAACATCGAAACCATGCGCGCGGAAGTGAAGAAAAACGTTGAGCGCGAAGTAAAACGCCGCGTAGACAGCCAAAACAAAGAAGCTGCAATGGAAGCACTGCTTGCCGTGAGCGAATTGCAGGTGCCGAACGCCCTGATTAACGAAGAAGCCGCCCGACTGGCTGCGGAAATGAAGCAGAACTTCATCAACCAAGGCATGGCCGATGCGAAAAATTTGGATTTGCCGCTCGATATGTTTAAAGAACAGGCCGAACGCCGCGTCAAATTGGGTCTGATTCTGGCCGAAGTCGTACAAGCCAACGGATTGGAACCGAGCAAAGAGCAAATCGACGCAGTTATCGCCGACTTTGCCGAAAGCTACGAAGATCCGCAGGAAGTCATCGATTGGTACCACGCAGACAACAGCCGTCTGCAAGGTCCGACTTCCTTGGCTGTTGAAGCCAATGTAACCGACTTTGTACTGGGCAAAGCCAAAGTAACCGAAAAAGCTTTGTCGTTCGACGAAGTCATGGGCAACCAAGCCTAAGGCCGTCTGAAAAGCGAAACAAGCACCGAAGCTGCCGATGCGCTTTGGTGCTTTTTAAACAAAAGGAGCCGAGATGTTTCCCGAAATTACCAACAACACCCTGATTCCTACCGTTATCGAACAAAGCGGGCGCGGTGAAAGGGCTTTCGATATTTACTCACGCCTGTTGAAAGAACGCATCATCTTCCTAGTCGGCCCCGTTACCGACCATACGGCGAATCTGGTTGTGGCGCAAATGCTGTTTTTGGAAAGCGAAAATCCCGATAAAGACATTTTCTTTTACATCGACTCGCCCGGAGGATCGGTAACCGCCGGTATGTCGGTGTTTGATACCATGAATTTCATTAAGCCGGACGTATCCACCCTGTGCCTCGGCCAGGCTGCCAGCATGGGCGCATTCTTGCTGTCTGCCGGTGCGAAAGGCAAACGTTTCGCCCTGCCGAACAGCCGCATCATGATTCACCAGCCGCTGATTAGCGGCGGCTTGGGCGGACAGGCTTCCGATATCGAGATTCATGCCCGCGAACTGATTAAAATCAAGCAGAAACTGAACGAATTGCTGGCCAAGCATACCGGCCAGCCTTTGGAAAAAGTCGAACGGGATACCGACCGCGACAATTTCATGTCTTCGGAAGCCGCCAAAGAATACGGCCTGATTGACGAAGTCATCGCCACCCGCGCGGATGCTTTTAAAGCAATGAGCAAATAAACCGGAAATTCCCAGGGATAACCTGTTTGATATAAGAAGGCCGTCTGAAACATATCTTTCAGACGGCCTTCGACTATTATTTGCAGATAACGGACAAACAGATTCCGATACGGGCCGACATCAAAACAATAAGCTTTGGCAGGCGTAGGGTAGGGGTGCATGTTTTTTATTGACCATGCAAACTGACTATAATTCGCTTTGCAAAAGCGTATGGACGCGCTTTCAGGCTGCCTTTGGCGTGGTGGGGCGTTTGTGTGGGCAAAGATGAGTGCTGTTTGGTTTAAAGGCAGCCTGAAAGGAGGGAAATCCGTTTTCAGGCTGCCGTGCGAATGAACGGGGTTATTCGTTGCGCAAAATGCGGTAGGCGGCGGATGGGGCGAGGCGCAGCAGCCATTTGAGCAGGTGTATTTTGCCGATGCAGGTCTCGGCGCGACCGCTTTCAATGGCGCGGACGACTGCATCAGCGACCGCTTCGGGACTGAGCTTGCCGCTGCCGCGTCCGGCGGTCATGCGGGTGTCAACCAGGGGCGGCACGATTTCCTGTACGCGGATGTGTGGCGCGGCGGCTTCCGTTTGGTAGCGCAGGGCGCGGGTGAAGTTGTGCAGTCCTGCCTTGGCAGCGCAGTAAACAGGGGCGCTTTTTTTCGGCGCGAGGGCAAGACCGGTGGTGATGTTGACCACGGCGGCCTGCGGCTGGCTTGCCAGCACGGGCAGCAGCGCGGCGGTCAGGGCAACGGGTGCTTCAAGGTTGACCGCCAGCTCCTGTGCGAGGTTTTGCAGCAGGGCTGCGCGTTCGCCGCCGACAAAATCAAGCGTGCGCTGCACGGCGGCGTTGTTAATTAAAACGGCGGTATCGGGATGTTCGTCGCGCACCCATGCGGCCAGCGCGTCGCGTTCGGCAGGCAGGGATAAATCGCAGCGGCGGAAGGTAATGCCGTCTGGCAGCGGTTCCGGCAGGTGGCGGGCGCAGGTCAGCACGTGTGCGCCGCGACGGTGCAGGGCTTCTGCCAGGGCGGCACCGATGCCGCTGCTGCCGCCGGTAAGAAGGATTTTTTTGTCGGTCAGGTTCATGTGGTTCTCCGTTAAGCGTGGTGGAAGAGCCTGTTTTTCAGGCTGCCTTTGGTTCAGAGCCTTGCAGCTTGGGTCTTGTAGCGATACTCACAAAGTTCTGTACCAGGCCAAGTTTGGCGGGAGCCAATCCGGTACGACCGCAGGATTTCATCTCACCATACGCCCAGTATCGAAACAGAACGCCGTATCGTTTACCCTTTTAAAGTAGCGGCGATGAATTCTTCCTGTTTCGCTTTGGCGCGGCCGCTGTCTATGGCCTCCCTCGCCGCAGCCATGCCCTCCGTCAGGGAGGAGGCGACATTGCCGGCATATAGCGCGGCGGCGGCGTTGAGCAGCACGATATCCCGAGCCGCGCCTGCTTCACCTGCCAGCACGGCGTTCATCATGGACAGCGATTCCCGGCTGTCGGCTACCTTGATTTCATCCAGATTGCGCTGCAACGGCAGGCCGAACTGTTCGGGCGAAATGGTGTATTCGCGGATGGTGCCGTCTTTCAGTTCGGCCACATAAGTTTCGCCTGTGAGGGTGATTTCATCCAGGCCGTCCGAACCGCAAACAACCAAAACATGTTGAGAACCCAGTTGTTGCAGAACGCGTGAGAGGATGCCGCACAAATCTTTGTGAAACACGCCTAAAAGTTGGTTGGGCGCGCCCGCCGGATTGGTTAGGGGGCCCAAGATGTTGAAAATGCTGCGGAAGCCGAGGGAGCGGCGCACGGGGGCAACGTAGCGCATGGCACTGTGGTGGTTGGGTGCAAACATAAAGCCGATGCCGGTTTCTTCAATGGTTCGGGCCACTTGTTCGGGCGACAAATCGGTTTTCGCGCCCATTTGCTCGACGACGTCGGCAGCACCGCTGGATGAGGAAACGGAACGGCCGCCGTGCTTGGCTACTTTCGCGCCGGCAGCCGCGGCGACGAACATGGCCGTGGTGGAAATATTGAAGGTTTTCGCACCGTCGCCGCCTGTGCCGACGATATCGACCAGCCCGCTTTTGTCTGCTACGGGAACGGGGGTGGCAAATTCGCGCATCACGGCCGCGGCCGCAGTGATTTCGGAAACCGTTTCGACTTTAATCCTCAGGCCGGTCAGGATGGCGGCAATCTGTTCGGGCGGCACTTGGCCGCTCATGATTTGACGCATCAAATCGGTCATTTCGTCGTAAAACAATTCATTATTGCTAATCAGGCGTTCGATGGCTTGTTGCGGAGTAATCATAGCTGTTCCTTTCTTGTGATGGGTTGTAACAGGGCGGTATTGCCCCGAATCGCCGCCCGGTATCGAAGGTGGGTCGGAGATGCCACTATGTCTTTGGCCGTCTGAAAGCGGCGTTGGCTTGGCGGAAAGGATGAGATTATAGCGGCTACCCCGTTTGTGCGTAAGAAAGGCCGCCTGAAACGCTGCACCGTTTTTTCAGACGGCCTCAGGCATGGGGTGGTCATGATATTGAAAACGCGACAAACCGGCTTTGCGGTTTGATTTGGAAAATGTGTTAAGCCGATATGGTGGCGGCCGTTTCAAGGCAGGCTGTGTTTTTGTATGAGCCCTCAGATAGGAAGAGGCCGTCTGAAAACGGGAAATATGTTTTCAGACGGCCTTCTGATGAATGGGATTTAGCCCAAGTTATGCGCGTTTGCGGAATTCGCCGGTACGGGTATCGATTTCGACTTTGTCGCCGTTTTCGA
>ERZ773010.306-NODE-306-length-35514-cov-29.863166_pt1 | contig 35514 bp, 30 predicted proteins | sample MGYA00580842_ERZ773010 | MGnify/ENA primary metagenome ERZ773010 (study PRJEB29015, sample SAMEA2737982) | human oral metagenome | biome: human oral; feature: human-associated habitat; material: dental | place: China | collected 2107 ... | reverse complement strand
ATCAGCCCCTGATCAGCCCCTGATCAGCCCCTGATCAGCCCCTGATCAGCCCCTGATCAGCCCCTGATCAGCCCCTGATCAGCCCCTGTTCTGCCCCTGTTCTGCCCCTGTTCTGCGGCTACCTATCCAGCCATATCTGCTCCTTCCTGAACTGGTTGCCCCTTATCTCAACCCCTCTAGATCCAATTCCTGATGCCTGCTCCTCATCCGTGCATGATGCTTCTCGCTCCAATACTCGTCTTCTGCACATCGTACAACCCGTGATTGCGGCACGCGGCTTCAAGCTCAGGTAAGTCGTTCAAGGTCGTTTGGTCCAGGTTTACCGGTACTTTCAGGTTTCTAGCACTTCCTCAGCGTGTTGGCCGCAATGCGCTTTCGGAACAGGACTACCCTTGTTCCACGTGAAACATGCGTCCTCCAGTGATGGAACGTTAGTCCGGAGTAGTCCTCTTTCGGCCAGCAACCCCATACTTAACTAGACAAGGAAGAATCTCATAGGATTACAGGGATGGTTTGAAAGACCCCTCCTCATCGATATGCACAAGGTATTTGCGTCAGATAACAAGACTTTAGTACCCCTGACATTTCCGGTTCGCCACGGCACAGCGTTTGCATGCGCTAAACCGGCTACCAAGGCATTTGTTCCACGTGAAACAGCCGGAGACTGGCTACGACTTTAGATTCAGATACTAGGGCGAGCTGGGGGTAGAGTATCCAGAACCAAAGAGTTCAGGGACAGCTAGATCCTCCGTAAAAGGGGGAAGGCTCCCTCCAAAACCAAAATTTTTCAGAAAGATGAGAGAATGCCCATCGAAAGCATTCAGATAACACCCAAGAAAGCAGGAAACTTGGAGATGGAGGGACGAGCGCAATCAAACATGAATCCCCGGTCAGTCAAAGGCCTCCCCTTGAAGAAAGACCTACCTGATGTCCTGATATCTCCTGTTTCTCGATCATCTCACGAGTTAGAGTGAACCCTTCGCTGCTGCATTATGTCTAGCCCTCACCAAAACGTTGATAATAAGAAAACACGGAGCGGCGAGTGTAGAGATAGATTTTGTATACTCGATTCCGTCGCGCTTCCTGACAAACAGACATTCAGATATTGGAGATAAGTATTTCTCTCACGCACCCTTTGCCCTAAACCATTTCCGCAACAGTAAAGGCATGGAAACCTCATAGAAACGGAAGCGAGAAGACCCTGTGCGCAGGTTAACGCCGGGTAATTCCCTTTCCAGGACATACCGATACTTATGATCAATGAACAGCAACATTGAACATGGGTCCAGGGATCTCAACTGATTCCACCCCCGACGCGAGTGCTACATTACAGCAAAGGAGCGCAAGCGTTCCATCTCTCTTCACGTGCCAACTGGATGTTTTCGATTTTTGCGGCGGAAGAAACATCAAGTATGTGAGTAGTCACTATTATATTCAAATAGATGCCCTGTCTACCTTATCTTCTCTCATCTTCCGTGCTTCCTACTCATTGCTGGCTGCAGCAGTATCGACCGTCTCATTCACGAATCTGCTCTGGCACGGAGTGCCACCATTCTCGATGAACGTCGAGAAGACGTCCATCCCCCACAGCTGTTCACCACAGCTGTTCACCACAGAAGCGGTCAGTGAGGGGTTATGGCAAGTCAAGGGGCGCCCTCTCTCGAGCCGTGTTGAGTTCCCAACAACTCAGGTTCACACTATTTTGTTCCATAGCCTTGCAGGACGAATCAATGGTTATATGCAGTCTCTCCCGGCCGACCGAAGAGATCAGTAGCCTGTTGAAGCATTTTTAACCCCGCAACCCGCTTCCGAAACCTGCCCTAGCCAACCTGCCCTAGCCAACCTGCCCTAGCCAACCTGCCCCTAGCCAACCTGCCCCTAGCCAACCCACCCTAGTCAACCCACCCTAGGCAATCTGCCTAGTTAGTCTCGTCCTCGCAACCCGCCCCCACGGCCTGCTTTCCTAACCTGTACTCACCCTCCATTCTCAGCATACTGGCTATCTTGCTCCGAGCTTTAGGTTTGGGATCTGACAGCTCTGATTCAACCGACTGCCATATCGCGTTTTGTTCATCAACCTCCTCCGCATGCGTTAGCGTACTTGTCCCTTTCACATACGCTGCCGCGGCTCGCCCACCGGTCGTCAAGGCGTACGGCAGACGGCGCAACCAGGTAGTTTGCCGCCTGCCCCGCAGTCACCCCGAGCTGTTCCATCACCTGCCTTGAGGCTCCATATCGACGTTTCTGGCCAGTTTTTCATCATGCACCTCCCTGCTTCTTCAGCACCCTTAAACAACACCCTTGGGAACCTTTTCCCTCAAATCATCCTCTTGTCATCTGATGATCATCGACCCCTCCACCAGGACGCACATTCATATGCTCCCTACTCCGGCACCTGCATAGCTCCCCAAGGCTTTGTCCCACATCATAGCGCCGCCCCAGACAAAGCGATTCGCGCACCCGTTTCCACGTACTTTCCTTTTGGTTGCTCCTCAACCGGGCTGGGCGCATACAGTCAAACCCCAATCTCTTCTCGTTCTCTGCTCGTCTTCCGATTTTTCGATTCTCTCCCTGGGCCTCGCGCGTCTCTTTCGCGGCCGGCAGGTTGCCTCGCGAGCAAGTTTCAACAGACAAACGCATTGTCTTCAACGAGTTCAATCCCTCCAGCTGGCCCCTAAAGCCCTCAGCCCCGGCCTCCGCAAGGAAATCCGACACACTTCTTCGCTGTTTCACGTGAAACATCGCACATGGACGAGCACAAACGACCTGCCAGCGTTTTATAATGGCGCATGAACTTTCACCCGGAATTCTTTGATGTCATCGTTGTGGGCGGTGGCCACGCAGGCACCGAGGCCGCATTGGTAGCCGCGCGCACGGGCGCGAAAACGTTGCTTTTAAGCCACAACCTTGACACACTGGGGCAGATGTCGTGCAACCCGTCTATTGGAGGGATCGGCAAGGGCCATCTGGTGAAGGAGGTCGATGCGCTGGGTGGCGTCATGGCCGTGGCAACCGACCAGGCCGGTATCCAGTTTCGCATCCTGAATGCCAGCAAGGGGCCCGCCGTGCGTGCTACGCGTGCGCAGGCAGACCGGGTGCTGTATCGGCAAGCCATTCGTCAGACACTGGAGAATCAACCCAATCTCACTCTGTTTCAGCAGGCAGTGGACGATCTGCTGCTGGAGGGAGACCGCGTTTCCGGTGCAATGACACAGCTTGGCATTGCGTTCCATGCGCATGCCGTGGTGCTCACGGCCGGTACCTTCCTCAACGGGAAGGTGCATGTGGGCCTGGACAATTATGAGGCCGGACGTGCGGGCGATCCTTCCGCAAAAACGCTGGCCCATCGGCTGCGCGAACTGGCCCTGCCACAGGGGCGTCTCAAAACGGGTACGCCGCCCCGTATCGACGGCAAGACCATCGACTACAGCCGCCTGGGTGTGCAGCCTGGCGATACGGATCCAGTGCCCGTATTCTCGTTCATCGGCAACGCTGCTCAGCATCCACAGCAGCTGCCCTGCTGGATTACGCATACGAACGAACGGACACACGACATCATTCGTCAGGGGCTGGACCGATCCCCCCTGTTTACCGGTGTGATCGAAGGGGTTGGGCCGCGCTACTGCCCATCCATCGAAGACAAGATTCACCGCTTTGCCGACAAGACTTCCCACCAGATCTATCTGGAGCCTGAAGGGCTGCGCACCAACGAAATCTATCCCAACGGCATTTCGACCAGCCTGCCCTTTGACACGCAATTGGCGCTGGTTCAGTCCATGGCGGGCCTGGAGCATGCGCATATTTTGCGCCCCGGTTATGCGATTGAGTATGATTACTTCGACCCCCGTGCGCTGAAGCCCGGGCTGGAAACCCAGCAGATCCACGGTCTGTTCTTTGCCGGGCAGATCAATGGAACCACCGGTTATGAGGAGGCAGCGGCACAGGGGCTGCTGGCGGGGCTGAATGCGGCCCGGCAGACGCGCGGGGAAGCCCCCTGGGTGCCCAGCCGCGACCAGGCCTATCTGGGTGTCATGCTGGACGATCTGCTCACCCAGGGCGTCATGGAACCGTACCGGATGTTCACCAGTCGGGCAGAGTACCGGTTGAGTCTTCGCGAAGACAATGCAGACCTGCGCCTGACCGAAATCGGTCGTTCCATGGGCTGCATCGACGACGTGCGCTGGGCAGCGTTTACCGCCAAACGTGAGGCCATCGAGCGGGAGATCGGGCGCCTGCGGGCAACCTTCCTTAACCCCAAACGGGTAGCGCAGCTACAGGCATTGAGTGAAAATCTGCAGTTATCTGGTAGTGAGCGCTCACTTTACGATCTATTGAAGCGCCCTGATGTAACGCTTGCGCAGCTCCGTGCGCTCCCGATCGAACCCGAGATGCCAACGGAACAGTCCGCTGACGCGCCGGATATTTGCGCCAGGCCGGATATGCCGTATGCCGCGACACCTGCCACGCACACCCTGAGCGGGACAGTATCCGTCCATCAGGATGTCCCGGCAGCCGATGATACGACCTATACGTCAGCGGACACTCACTTTGCGGAAAACGACCGTGATTCGTGCCTGCTGCGTACAGCCCACCATTCCTCCCCCAAAGCAGGGGCAACCGCTGCAACGGCAGACATTCCCACGCATCACCGGTCTTTCCTCCCGGAGCTTTCCCCGGCCGTCATCGAGCAGGTCGAGATTCAGGTGAAGTATGCCGGCTACATCGAACGACAGCGGCTGGAAGTAGAGCGCATGGCCCAGCAGGAAGCCATGTCCATTCCGGTGGACATGGACTACAGCCGCATCTCCGGTCTGTCCAATGAGGTGCGCCAGAAGCTGACGGCACAACGCCCGGCAACCATTGGCCAGGCTGGGCGCATCCCCGGCATGACGCCGGCAGCGGTGTCGCTTCTGCTGGTTCATCTCAAGAAGAAGCGACCACTCACTTCCATGGAACATCGCGCTGGATCATCCGGTAACACGGAGGCGCGCCCATGAGACACAAGGTGCCAGCCCAACGGGCCGATACCCGCTGGACAGACGCAGACACGCAGCATCTGCGTGACGGTCTGGACACACTGTCCGTGCCACTGGACGAACGGGCGTTCGGTCTGGTGGTGTGCTGGGCGACACTGCTCAAGCAGTGGAACCGCACCTTCAACCTGCTGGGCAACAGCAACAGCGCCGAGCTGATTGACGAGCATCTGTTGGATAGCCTGGTGGTTCTGCCCGCCCTCCAGAAGCTGCTGCCCAACACGCGCGAACCGCTGTTCGACATTGGTACCGGTGCCGGTTTCCCGGGTATTCTGCTGGCCATTGCCCAGCCGGAACGGCCCATCTATCTGGTCGAACCCGTGGGCAAGAAGGTGGCCTTTCTGCGTCAGTCAGTGCTCACACTCGGCTTGACCAACGCCACGGTGCTGGCTGGCAAGATCGAAGAACTGGATGCCCTGCTGAGCCATTCGTCACCTGGGCCACTATCCGGAATGAACCGCGGCAGGAACGCTGCAGGCAGCAAGGGCAGCTCGGGCGATACAGGCGTGGGCATTGCTGACAGTGCCAACGTTACTGACGACACGGGGGACGATACGTGTGACATGGCAGGCGCGAGAAGTACCGCCAGCCCTGCCCGTCAGTCCGGCAGCACCTGTGACGCCTCCCTGCCACGTCATTTCATCTGCCGCGCCTTCACGGCACTCGGGCATTTCGCCGAGCTGTGCCAGCCCTACATGAGCGAGCGCTCACTTGCGCTGGCCATGAAGGCAGCCCGCCTGCCGGAAGAGCAGGAAGGTCTCCCGGCAACGATCACCATGGCAGCCGTGGAAACCCTGCCCACCCGGGATGGCCGCATCCAGCGCTACCTCGCCGTACTGAAACTGCGGCACGATGCCAACCGCATCACGCAAGCGGGCGCCGACGATGCCACGGCCGGCGACCGTTATGCTTCCAGCCCTGGCGCGTCAAACACACCTTCCAACCAGCATCCTCTCATCTCATCCGCGGAACCTGACAGACGGAGATTCTCGTGACCCTCATCCTGACCATAGCGAACCAGAAAGGCGGGGTCGGAAAAACGACGACCTCGGTCAACCTGGCGGCAGCCCTGTCTCAACTGGGTAAGCGCACACTTCTCGTTGACCTCGATCCCCAGGGCAATGCCACCATGGGGAGCGGCATCGACAAGCGCCGTCTCGACAAATCCGTCTATGACGTGCTGATCGGCGAAGCCACGATCAACGAGGCGCGTCAGCGTTCCGAGGCCGGCGGGTACTACCTGCTGCCGGCCAACCGGGAGCTTGCGGGTGCGGAGGTGGAGTTGGTCGAGCTGGACCGGCGGGAGCGCCGTCTGCGAGATGCTATTGATAAAGTAAGTACCGACTACGATTACATCCTGATCGACTCCCCCCCTTCCCTCTCGCTGCTGACCCTGAATGGGTTGTGCGCCGCACAGGGGGTGATCATCCCGATGCAGTGCGAATACTACGCGCTGGAGGGGCTGAGCGATCTGGTCGGCACGATCCGGAAGGTACACGCCAACTTCAATCCGGAAATCAAGATCATGGGCATTTTGCGCGTGATGTACGACAGCCGGATCACGCTGGCCCAGCAGGTGTCGGCGCAGCTGGAAGAGCACTTCAAGGAGAAGGTGTTCAAGGCGGTCATTCCGCGCAACATCCGGCTGGCCGAGGCGCCCAGTCATGGGCTGCCGGGCGTGCGCTTCGATCCGGGCTCGCGTGGCGCACTGGGTTATCTGGACTTTGCGTCGGAACTGATCGAACGCACCCCCGCCTATGTGGCGCAAATGAAGGCCGCCGCAAAAGCCCGTTCGTCGGGCAACAGCCAGACGGCACGTTCAGAGGCCAGCGCATCCCAGGCCGGGGCGGCAAGCAGTGGCAGCGCATCTGCTGATCCCCAGGGCACGATTCCCAGCCAGGGGCTGGGTCATGCCCCGAAAAAGGAACATGCAGGTTCGGATACGCAAACTAGTACGGAAGGCGCCACGAGCTGATGGAAGTCAGCGGCCATCAAAAAGACGCCGGCAGGGAGCCTGCTGCACATTTTCTGCTGCGGCACGCGCCACGCCGCAGCACCACATACAGACGCCCGCTGGCCCCAATCGGCCGGCGGTGCGCAGGAAGAACATCTCAAGGAAGGTAAGGCATGAGCAAGAAGACCAAAGGCGGCCTCGGTCGCGGACTCGATTCGCTACTGGGAGGCGACACCCCGATGCTGGACGAAGCACCCGCGCCTGCGGTGGCGCCGGCGCCCGTCGAAACACCAGCAGCCCCTCCGGCCGCTGGCGCAGAGGAAGGGATCCGCGAGATTGCACTGAACCTGCTGCAGGCCGGCCGCTACCAGCCGCGTACGCGAATGGACGAATCGGCGCTGCAGGAACTGGCCGACTCGATTCACGAGCATGGCCTGCTGCAACCGCTGGTGATCCGGCCCCTCGACAATGGCCGGTACGAGATCATCGCGGGTGAGCGCCGTTTCCGCGCGGCCGCGCTGGCCCAGCTGGCCACGGTGCCGGTGATCATCAAGGAGGTCAGCGACGAAAACGCACTGGCCCTGGCGCTGATCGAGAACATCCAGCGCGAGGACCTGAACCCGCTGGAAGAGGCAAGCGCCATCCAGCGTCTGATCGACGAGTTCGATTACACCCACGAGCAGGCGGCACAGGCCATCGGCCGTTCGCGCAGCGCAACCTCCAACCTGCTGCGTCTGCTGAACCTGGCCGATACGGTACAGACCATGCTGCTGGCCGGCGACATCGAAATGGGTCATGCCCGTGCGCTGCTGGCACTGGACCGGGCCGAGCAGATCCTGATGGCACACCTGGTGGTGCAGCGTCGTCTGTCAGTACGCGAGACGGAGCGGCTGGTCAGCCAGAAGGTCGAAGAGGCCAAGGGCCAGGCCAAGGTAGCGCAGAAACGCGCGGCCGACACCATCAACGACCGCGACGTGGCCCGCCTGCGCGAGCGCATCGCCGATCACCTGAACACCACGGTGGAGATCATCAGCAAGGCCAACGGCCGCGGCAAGCTGGTCATCCACTTCTCCAGCAACGATGCGTTTTCGGGTCTGCTGGAACGGCTGAAACTCACCGCCGCCGTTCAGGACTGACACCGCTGCGGGTGTACATGACTGTGCTGGCGGTACCCTGGACCCGCGGTGGGCGAGCGTGGCCGTGTCAGCAGTACCCTGGACCCATGGCGGACGAGCATGATCGTGTCGGCGGTACCCTGGACCCGCGGCGGACGAGCATGACCATGTCAGCAGTACCTTGAAACCATCGGGGATTCCCCGTCCCCCTGCCGTCTCGTCATGCACGCCCAGGGGGCGCAGGAACGAATGAGTCAATGACACACCTTGGTGGCTCTTGGGGGTCATACCTGCCCGTTCCGCCTGTCTGGGCATCATGCAGTCTGTACGTTTGACCGCCTTCACCTACCGTAATTCACGATTACGAAAACGGAAGCCAAGACGCCCCCCTCCCCACCCACCGTCAGGGGCTACCTGCTGCAGTGAATGCAGTGGGTATAGTGGAAACAGACGGTCTCGCAGCCGGAACGCGCATGACAGCCAGGACGATCATCAGTGTTTTGTAACTCTGCATTATGCATGCACGAAATCACGAGAGACGCAGAAATGCTCTCCTGCCACGGATACATGCAGCCTCGCCATGGACGGTCGGTCAATCATACGCGCGACCAATGACAACCATTCCCGCTTTGACCAGAAAGCCAGTAGCCCCTATACTGGCGCAGGTAAATGGAATGCAGCGAAATCAGCCAACTTCGCGGTGATCGGTTACATAACCGGCGCATTGCAAGCGGTTACGGGGTGTTAGGCACACTTTACGGTCCGCGCAGAACGGCTACCCGCACAGCGCGAAAGGAGGCGCTCGCGGGCAAGCGGGAGCACCGGGTAAAATGTTGAAAACCGTTGGTCTGCAGGTGGCGCTGGTTCTCGTGGCGGCTGCGTGTGGTGGTCTGTACTGGGGTGCCCTGGGCGCCCGGGACATTCTGCTCGGCGGCTTTGCCTGCGTCCTGCCCAATCTGCTGTTTGCCCGTCTGCTTGCCCAGGCAGGACGACGATCTCCCGGCACTTTCGTGGCGGCCTTTCTAGTGGGTGAGTTCATCAAGCTCGCCTTGACAGTGGCCACCCTGCTGGCTATCGTCATCTGGGTCAAACCCGCCTGTTGGGCGGCCCTGCTGGTGGGCATCGTCGCGGCATTGCAGGCGCCGTGGCTGCAGGTGTTTTTCCGGCGACAACACATTCAGACAGACACTGGGCCAGGCGCTTCCCGGCGCACCGGTTCAGATTCCCAAACAAACCTGTAATCCCATACCAAGATGGCGACAGAAGGCACCCACGGCCCCGCGAATGCGGCTGAATACATCGTTCACCACCTCGCGAACGCCAACTCGTCTGGCCATCCGCAGAAGGCCATCGTCGATTTCTCCATCATCAACTACGACACCATCTTCTGGTCGGTGCTGATGGGTATCCTGGCCTGCGGCCTCATGTGGATGGTGGCCCGCCGCATCACGTCCGGTGTCCCCGGCCGCTTCACCGGCGCCATCGAGTTTCTGGTCGAGTACGTGAACGAACAGGCCCGCTCGATCATCCACGGCGATATCCGCTACATCGCCCCGCTGGCCCTCACCGTGTTCGTCTGGGTCGTCTTCATGAACACCCTCGACCTCGTGCCGGTCGACCTGGTGCCCGCCATCGTCTCGGGCCTAGGTATCTCCCATTACCAGCGCATCCTGCCCACGGCAGACCTGAACGCCACGCTGGCCATGGCGCTGGTGGTGCTGTTTGCCTCGCTCTACTACGGCGTCAAGATCAAGAAAACCCACTTCTTCGGCGAACTCATTTCGGCCCCGTTCGGCTCCGGCGGCAACAGCGGCATCGGCCTGCTGTTCAAACCCATCCTGTGGGTCTGCAACCTGACGCTGCAGGTCATCGAGTACCTCTCCAAAACCGTGTCGCTCGGCATGCGGTTGTTCGGCAACATGTTTGCCGGCGAGATGGTGTTCATGCTGCTCGCCCTGCTGGGGGCGCTGGCCACCTGGTGGGGGGCCGGCCTGCACTTCGCGCTGGGTCTGGTCTGGGCCATCTTCCACATTCTGATCATCGTGCTGCAGGGCTTCATCTTCATGATGCTCACGCTGATCTATCTGGGTCAGGCACACGACGCACACTGAGCGCCGGTGCCCGCTCCAGGCGAAAGACCGGGCGACAGCCTCCCGGTCTTTCACCCGGTTCCCTGCTAGCGCAGGTTCTTTCTGTCTCTCTCAACCTTTCTGTCTTCGACTGAGGAGTCTTTCATGACCAATGCAGCATACGTCGCAATCGCCTGCGGCATCATCGTAGGCCTGGGCGCTCTGGGCGCTTCGATCGGTATCGCCCTGATGGGTGGCAAATTCCTGGAAGGTTCCGCCCGCCAGCCCGAACTGATGGGCAAGCTGCAGACCTCCATGTTCGTTCTGGCCGGTCTGATCGACGCCGCCTTCCTGATCGGTGTCGGTGTCGCCATGCTGTTCGCATTCGCAAACCCCTTCGCCTGATCACATCAGAACGGTAGATAGAGAGAAGTGAGCAGACGGTGGCTGCCTGGCAGCCACCCGCCCACTTTATGTATCGAATTGATACGGAGAATCTCGCGTGTACATAAACGCCACGATCATCGTTCAGGTCATCATCTTCGTTGCCCTCTGGTGGTTCGTCGCCAGATTCATCTGGCCGCCGATCACGGCCGCCCTGGATGAGCGCAGCAAGAAGATTGCGGCCGGTCTGGCGGCAGCCGACCAGGCCAAGGCGGAACTGCAGGCCACCGAGAAACGGGTCGAGAAGGAAATGCAGCAGGCACGTGCCAGTGCCGTCGAAGTGCGCGCCAGCGCCGACAAGCAGGCTGCCGAGCTGATCGACCAGGCGCGTGCCGAAGCAGCGCGCATCATCGCCGCTGCCCAGAAATCCGCCGCCGAGGAAGCCACCCTGGCAGCCGAACGTGCCCGCGACCAGCTGCGTGAGCAGGTCGCCCAGCTGGCCGTGACCGGTGCCGAACGCATCCTCAAGCGGGAGATCGACGCCAAGCAGCATGCCGATCTGTTGTCCAACCTGAAAAACGAGCTGCGCTAAGCCCAAGAACCATGGCGGAAGCACTGACCATTGCCCGTCCCTATGCGGAGGCGGCATTCAAGCTCGCGGCAGAGAATGGAAAGCTGACAGAATGGTCGGACGCCCTCACGCGTCTGACCTCCGTCATGCAGGCCGATGCCGCCCAGGAGCTCCTGGATAATCCCAACATCGACCGTGCCCAGGCTGCCGCCATCGTTTCCGAAGCTGCCGGCAAGCTGACCAAGCCCCAGCAGAATTTCGTGCGGGTCCTGGCCGAGAACGGCCGGCTTGCCTTTCTGCCCGAGATCGGCGAACTGTTCGAGCAGGCACGTGACCGGCACGAGCAGGTGCTGGACGCGCATATCGAGTCGGCTTTCGCGCTGACCGACAAGCAGCAGGCCGCCATCGTCGAGACGCTCAGGAAGCGCTTCGGCAAGGGTATCAAGGCCACCACCACCGTAAACCCCGAATTGATAGGCGGCGTCTCGATCCAGATCGGCGACGAAGTCATCGACGCATCCGTGCGTGGCAAGCTGTCGCAACTCGCCACGACCCTGACGAAATAAGGAGTTTCCTTCATGCAGCTCAATCCCGCTGAAATCAGCGAACTGCTCAAAAGCAAGATCCAGAACCTTGAGGTTGCAGCAGACTCCCGCAACCAGGGCACGGTCATCTCCGTGACCGACGGCATCTGCCGCATCCACGGTCTGTCGAACGTGATGCAGGGCGAGATGATCGAGTTCCCGGGCAACGTGTACGGCCTGGCGCTCAACCTGGAGCGGGACTCGGTCGGCGCGGTGATCCTCGGTGAATACGAAAGCATTTCCGAAGGCGACATCGTCAAGACCACGGGCCGCATTCTGGAAGTGCCGGTCGGCCCCGAGCTGATCGGCCGCGTGGTCAACACGCTGGGTCAGCCCATCGATGGCAAGGGTCCGATCAACGCGAAAGAAAGCGACGTGATCGAGAAAGTGGCCCCGGGCGTGATTGCCCGCCAGTCGGTGTCGCAGCCGGTGCAGACCGGTCTGAAGTCCATCGATGCCATGGTGCCCATCGGCCGCGGCCAGCGGGAGCTGATCATCGGCGACCGCCAGACCGGCAAGACTGCCGTGGCCGTCGACGCGATCATCAACCAGAAGGGCAAGGACCTGATCTGCATCTACGTGGCCATCGGCCAGAAGGCTTCGACCATCGCCAACGTGGTGCGCAAGCTGGAAGAGTACGGCGCGATGGAATACACCATCGTCGTTGCCGCCACTGCGTCGGAATCGGCCGCCATGCAGTATCTGGCCCCCTATGCCGGCTGCACGATGGGCGAATACTTCCGCGACCGTGGCCAGGACGCCCTGATCATCTACGACGATCTGACCAAACAGGCCTGGGCCTACCGTCAGGTGTCGCTGCTGCTGCGCCGCCCCCCGGGTCGCGAAGCCTATCCTGGTGACGTGTTCTACCTGCACTCCCGCCTGCTGGAACGTGCAGCCCGTGTGAACGAAGAGTACGTCGAGCACTTCACCAAGGGTGAAGTGAAAGGCAAGACCGGTTCGCTGACGGCCCTGCCGATCATCGAGACGCAGGCCGGTGACGTGTCGGCCTTCGTGCCCACCAACGTGATCTCCATTACCGACGGCCAGATCTTCCTCGAGACCGACCTGTTCAACGCCGGTATCCGTCCGGCCGTGAACCCGGGTATTTCGGTGTCGCGGGTGGGTGGTGCCGCGCAGACGGGGCTGATCAAGAAACTGGCCGGTGGTTCGCGTATCGCCCTGGCCCAGTACCGCGAGCTGGCTGCGTTCTCGCAGTTCGCCTCCGATCTGGAAGAAAGCACCCGCAAGCAGCTGGACCACGGCCGTCTGGTGACCGAGCTGATGAAACAGGCCCAGTACAGCCCGCTGCAGGTCTGGCAGCAGGCACTGACGCTGTTTGCCTCCGACAACAAGTATTACGAGGACATCCCGGTCGAGAAGGTGCTGGCTGCCGACAAGGCCATGCACGAGTACGTGCAGGGCAAGTATCCGGAGTTCGTGGAACAGCTGGAACGCGACAAGGCCTTCAACAAGGAAGTCGAAGCCAAGATGCATGAAGTCCTCAAGGACTTCAAACAGAACGGCGCGTTCTGATCGTCTTTGTCCCCCAGCCTGCGGGCTGAACCGCGCACCGCCCCGGCGGTGCGCCAACGAGTTTCTCCACTATGGCAAGCAGCAAAGAGATCCGGAACCAGATCAAGAGCGTCAAGAACACGCAAAAGATCACAAAGGCCATGGAAATGGTCTCGGTATCGAAAATGCGCAAGGCACAGGACCGGATGCGGCAGGCCCGGCCCTATGCAGAGAAGATCCGCAACATCACGGCGCACCTGGCAACCGCCAATCCCGAGTATGTTCACCCCTTCATGCAGCATCGCGACGCGGTGAAGAACGCCGGCATCATCATGGTGACCAGCGACAAGGGGCTGTGCGGTGGCCTGAACACCAACATCTTCCGTGCCGTCACGCACAAGATGCAGGAACTGCACGACAAGGGCGTGGGCATCCAGGCCACGACCATCGGCTCGAAAGGCATGGGTTTCATGTACCGCGCCGGGGTCAAGATCGTTTCGCAGCTGATCCAGACCGGTGATGTACCGCATATCGACAAGCTGGTTCCGGTGATCAAGGTGCAGATCGACGCCTTCCTGAAGGGCGAGATCGATGTCATCTATCTGGCCTATACCCGCTTCGTGAACACCATGACGCAGGCGCCGGTCGTCGAGCAGCTGCTGCCGCTGCCCGAAGGGCATCTGGGCACCGCACAGGAACCGGTCGCACAGGGCGACTATTCGTGGGACTACCTGTACGAACCCAGCCCGCGCAAGGTGCTCGACGAGCTGATGACGCGTTATCTGGAAGCCCTGATCTACCAGTCGCTGGCAGAGAACATGGCTTCCGAGCACAGCGCCCGGGTGGTGGCCATGAAGGCCGCCTCCGACAACGCCAAGAAGATCATCAACGAGCTGCAGCTGTCGTACAACAAGGCGCGTCAGGCAGCCATCACGCAGGAACTCAGTGAAATCGTCGGCGGCGCTGCTGCCGTCTGACCGACGACGTATCGACCGATCAACGTACAGTATTCAAAGGAATTCCCATGGCACAAGGTCACATTGTTCAGTGCATCGGCGCCGTCGTCGACATTCAGTTCCCGCGCGACGCCATGCCCAAGGTCTACGACGCTCTCGTCCTGGAGGACTCGGGCGATTCGCTGGCCGAAAAGGGTCTGACATTCGAGGTTCAGCAACAGCTCGGTGACGGTATCGTCCGTACCATCGCCATGGGCTCCTCCGACGGCCTGCGCCGCGGCATGCCCGTCAACAGCACCGGCGCCAACATCCAGGTGCCGGTCGGCCCGGGCGTGCTGGGCCGCGTGATGGACGTGCTGGGTCGCCCGATCGATGAGCGCGGTCCGATCCAGAGCGAAGAGCGTCGTGGCATTCACCAGACCGCTCCGAAATTCGACGAGCTGTCGCCCTCGGTGGAACTGCTCGAAACCGGCATCAAGGTGATCGACCTGATCTGTCCCTTTGCCAAGGGCGGCAAGATCGGTCTGTTCGGCGGCGCCGGTGTGGGCAAGACCGTGAACATGCTGGAGCTGATCAACAACATCGCCAAGGCCCACTCGGGTCTGTCGGTGTTCGCCGGGGTGGGTGAGCGTACCCGTGAGGGGAACGACTTCTACCACGAAATGTCGGATGCCAAGGTCATCGTGCAGGAAGACCTGTCGCAATCCAAGGTGGCCATGGTGTTCGGCCAGATGAACGAACCCCCGGGCAACCGTCTGCGCGTGGCGCTGACCGGCCTGACCATGGCCGAGCGTTTCCGTGACGAGGGCCGCGACATTCTCTTCTTCGTCGACAACATCTACCGCTACACCCTGGCCGGTACCGAAGTGTCCGCCCTGCTGGGCCGGATGCCATCCGCCGTGGGTTACCAGCCGACGCTGGCCGAGGAGATGGGCCGCCTGCAGGAACGGATCACCTCCACGAAAACCGGATCGATCACCTCCATCCAGGCCGTGTACGTGCCCGCGGATGACCTGACCGACCCCTCGCCGGCCACCACCTTCGGCCACCTGGATGCCACCGTGGTGCTCTCGCGTGACATCGCCTCACTGGGTATCTATCCCGCCGTGGACCCGCTGGATTCCACGTCGCGCCAGATCGATCCGAACATCATCGGCGAAGAGCACTACTCGGTCACCCGCGGCGTGCAGGCCACGCTGCAGCGCTACAAGGAACTGCGCGACATCATCGCCCTGCTGGGCATGGACGAACTGTCGCCGGAAGACAAGCTGGCCGTGGCCCGCGCCCGGAAGATCCAGCGCTTCCTGTCGCAGCCGTTCCACGTGGCCGAGGTGTTCACCGGCGCTCCGGGCAAGTACGTGCCGCTGAAGGAAACCATCCGCGGCTTCAAGATGATCATCGACGGCGAATGCGACGAGTTGCCGGAAGGTGCGTTCTACATGGTGGGCACCATCGACGAGGCCTTCGAGAAAGCCAAGACGCTCAGCAAGTAAGCACGCCTCGATGAAAGGCGGCGCAGCCGGCAGGATGGCGTCGACGGCTGACTGGCAACGGTGCCAGCCATGCCCGAAACGCTCTCCACACCGCCGCGCCGCCCCACCTGACCTGTGAGAACCCAAACGTCATGAACACGATTCGAGTCGAGGTGGTCAGCGCCGAGGAATCGATCTTTTCCGGGGATGCCGAGTTCGTCGTGCTGCCCGGAGAGGTCGGTGAGCTTGGTGTCTATCCGAACCATACCCCGCTGATCACCCGCATCAAGGCTGGCCCGGTGCGCATCAAGATTCCCGGCCACAACAAGGACGAGCTGATCTTCGTCGCAGGCGGCATTCTGGAAATCCAGCCCGATCTGGTCACCGTACTGGCCGATACGGCCATCCGCGGCAAGGATCTGGACGAGGCACGTGCTGCGGAGGCCCGCAAGGCTGCCGAGGAAGCACTCAGCAACGCCAAAACCAAGATGGACCTGGCCCGCGCCCACTCGGAAATTGCGGCCATCACGGCCCAGATGAATACCATTCGTCGCTACCGGTCACGCTGATTTTGACACTCAAGAACGACACCTTCCTGCGGGCCCTGCGCGGTCAGCCCACCGATTACACACCGGTGTGGCTGATGCGGCAGGCTGGGCGCTACCTGCCCGAATACAACGCCACCCGTGCCCGCGCGGGCAGTTTCATGGCGCTGTGCAAGACGCCCGAGCTGGCCTGCGAGGTCACGCTGCAACCGCTCAAGCGCTTCCCGCTGGACGCCGCCATCCTGTTTTCCGACATCCTGACCATTCCGGATGCCATGAGACTGGGGCTGAGCTTCCAGCAGGGGGAAGGTCCGCGTTTCGAGAAAACCGTCCGTACCGAAGACGATGTGAAGGCGCTGTTCGTGCCCGATCCGGCCGATGAGCTGGGGTACGTGATGGACGCCGTGCGCACGATCCGCCAGGCACTGGATGGCCGCGTGCCACTGATCGGCTTTGCCGGCAGCCCCTGGACGCTGGCCTGCTACATGGTGGAAGGTCGGGGCGGCACCGATTTTCACACCATCAAGGCCATGATGTACCAGCGCCCGGACCTGCTGCACCGGCTGCTGGAGGTCAACGCCCGTGCGGTGACCGCCTACCTCAACGCACAGATCGAAGCCGGTGCCCAGGCCATCATGATTTTCGATACCTGGGGTGGCGTGCTGGCCGACGGCATGTACCAGCAGTTCTCGCTGGCCTACATGCGGCGCATTCTGGGCAATCTCACCCCTTACCGGATGGAAACGGACGAACACGGCAACCAGCATGCCGAAAGTGTGCCGACCATCCTGTTCACCAAGGGCGGTGCTCCCTGGCTGGACGCCCTGTCGCGCAGTGGCGCCAACGCCGTGGGCATCGACTGGACGATGAATCTGGCCAAGGCCCGCCAGCGCGTGGGCCCCACCTGTGTGCTGCAAGGCAACCTCGACCCGATGGCGCTGCTCACCTCGCCCGCGCAGGTACGCGAGCAGGTCGTGCGTGCGCTGGACAGCTATGGTGCGGCCAACACGGGTCGCGGCCACGTGTTCAACCTGGGACACGGCATTTCGCAGTTCACGCCGCCCGAGCATGTGTCGGTGCTGGTGGAAACCGTGCACGAGCACAGCCGCAAGCTGCGCCAGTCGCCATTTGCCTGACCCCCAGGAAACAGGCTGCCACTGTCACAGGGCAGCGCTGCCAGCAAGCCGGGTTGCCTTCTGGTCTCCCGGCTTTCTTTTTGCCCGGCGCATGCGAGCGGTGTCAAGGAAGCCCACCAGACAAAAAAATCTGCCGGCAAAACGCCAGTGCATCCTGTGCGGAATAACCGGTTCCGGTCGGGCAAATCCCGCATAATGGACGGACCGTCTGGCGATTCAAGGAGCATATGCCATGGCCACTGCCAAACCCGCAAAAAAAGAAGGTAACTGGCCCCGTCTGGTTGCCGATGTGGGAGGAACCAACGCACGCTTTGCGCTGGAAGTTTCCCCGCAGGAACTCGAACACATCGAAACGCTGCCCACGTCGGATTACGACAGCCTCCACGCCGCCATCCGTACCTATCTGGAAAAGGCCGGGCAACCCAACATCAAGCATGCGGCCATTGCCATCGCCAACCCGGTGGTGGGCGACTGGGTGCAGATGACCAATCACCACTGGGCGTTCTCCATTGAAACGACCCGTCAGGCGCTGGAACTGGACACGCTGATCGTCCTGAACGACTTCACCGCCCAGGCGCTGTCCATCCCGCACCTGCCCAAGCGCGAGCTGCTGCAGGTGGGTGGTGCCTCTCCTGTCGATGACACGCCGATTGCCGTCATCGGTCCCGGTACCGGCCTGGGCGTTTCCGGTCTCATTCCCAACGGCAAGAACGGCTACACGGCGCTGGCCGGGGAAGGGGGGCACGTCAGCTTCAGCCCCTTCGACCATACCGAAATCCACATCTGGCAGTACGCCAACCGCAAGCACGGTCACGTATCGGCCGAACGCTTCCTGTCCGGCGCCGGCCTGTCGCTGATCTACGAAGCCCTGGCCGACCGTGAGGGGGTCGAGCGGCCGCCGCTGCCCGCCGCCGAGATCAGCAAGCTGGCCCTGAGCGGCCAGTCACCGCTGGCCCGGCTGAGCCTGGACATCTTCTGCGCCATGCTGGGCACGGTTTCCTCCAACCTGGCGCTGACGCTGGGTGCCCGGGGAGGCGTCTACCTGTGCGGCGGCATCCTGCGCCGCTTCATCGACTACTTCGTCACCTCGCCGTTCCGCAACCGATTCGAGAACAAGGGCCGGTTCGAAGGCTATCTGGCCGCCATTCCGGTGTACTGCGTGCTCACGAAGAACCCCGGCCTGCTGGGTGCCGCCGTGGCCCTGTCCAACCAGCTGGACAACTGAACCCCCGTCCCTCCCCTTCTTTGAAGCGGGGACTCACTTTCCTTTCTGGCGGCGTACCCCCTCCCTGAAAACCGGTACGCCGCCGCGCAGGCCAGCGCGAGCCTCTTCTGTCCTGCATCGGTGCCGTCGCCCGCGCCATGGCGCGGTGTCCGGTACCCGGCGTCCGGCGCCGGCATCGTCCGAACACACCGCAGACATCTGCTCGCGCCGACCTGCCCCTCAACCGCCTGGCCCACCCCCAGGGATGGGCCTTCCGGCAAACGCACCCGGTCCGACCGGGCGCCCCGCTGGCCTTCCAGCGCCAGCGCCGCCAACCAGGAGATAAGCATCATGCCCGCATCCCCTCCCCCAGCTGCCCAGCAGAACAACAACCAGGCACTGACCGTGCTGACCGGCCTGTTCTTCATGCTGGGCTTCATCACCTGCCTGAACGACATTCTGGTGCCACACCTGAAGGCCGTGTTCGACCTGAACTACACGCAGGCGCTGCTGGTCCAGTTCTGCTTCTTCACGGCCTACGCCATCACCTCCATTCCGTTCGGCAAGTTCATTTCGCGGCTGGGGTACAAGAACGGCGTGATCGGCGGCTTTCTGATTGCCGCCCTGGGCTGCGTGCTGTTCTATCCGGCCGCCGGCTCCAAGGCCTACGGCATCTTCCTGGGAGCGCTGTTCATCCTGGCCAGCGGCATCACGCTGCTGCAGGTGTCGGGCAACCCCTATGTGACCCTGCTGGCCCCACCGGGCAAGGAAGCACGGACGCTGACCCTGGGTGCAGGCCTTCAACTCGCTGGGCACCACGGTGGCCCCGCTGCTGGGTGCGTTCTTCATCCTGAGTGGTGAAGTGCTAACCAGCGCCCAGCAGGACGCGCTGAGCGCCGAAGAGCTGGTCCGCTACCAGGCCGAACAGGCCGCCTCGGTGCAGGTGCCCTACCTCATCCTTGCGGGCGTACTGGTGGTGCTGGCACTGGCCGTGGCGTTCATCAGGCTGCCGGACGCCGGCAAGATCGCCCAGGATATTTCCGCCCACCAGAGCGAGGACAAGGGCAGCGCCTGGGCCTACCGGCACCTCGTGCTGGGTACGGTGGGCATCTTCTGCTATGTGGGTGCCGAAGTGGCCATTGGCAGCCTGCTGGTGAGCGTCATGGGCCTGCCCGACGTGGCCGGCATGAAGGATGCCCACGCCGCGAAGTACCTGTCTTACTACTGGGGTGGCGCCATGGTGGGCCGCTTCCTGGGCAGCTTCCTGCTGAACATCTTCAATCCGGGCAAGTACCTCGGCTTCAACGCGGCCGTGAACGTGCTGCTGATCGCCACCGCCATGACGCAGGGCGGCCACGTGGCCATGTATTCGCTGCTGGCCATCGGGTTCTTCAACTCGATCATGTTCCCGACCATTTTCTCGCTGGCCACCCGCGGCCTGGGCAAGTACACCAGCGCAGCCTCGGGCATCCTGTCGACGGCCATCGTCGGTGGCGCCGCGGTGCCGCTGATCCAGGGCTTCGTGGCCGACCACACGACACTGCTGTCCTCCTTCTGGGTGCCGGCGGTGTGCTATGTGTACATCCTGTACTTCGGTCTGGTGGGACACAAGGCGGATGACTGAGCGATGAGGGCCGCAGTCAGGAACTGCGGCTTTCTCCTGCGCCGAAGAGGCTACCCGATGCCCACCTGAAGGTTTTTTCCTCCTGCAGGCACACCCGTAGTCCATCCACGTGGTATCAGGCAGCTTCTTTCCTGACGGGCTGAAAGTCTGTTACGGCCGCCGCTCCATCCACATGTTCAGCGGGCCGGTTCCTTCGGGAGCCGGCCCGCCGGCTTTTCCGGGAGGGGTAGCTGCTCACTTATCCCTTAAGTTATCCACAGCTTGCATACCTGCTGGTTCTGGCCTGCCAGACAGGAAAGGCAGTATCAAACCTCCTATAACATACTGTTTTACAAGAGTTATTTGTTTGATGTCGCTTTGCCGACACTGAACGAATCGGCAGCCATTCCCATTTGACAAGTGGCGGGCAGTTTGTTCTCACAAAGTTATCCACAAAAAAGGACCACGCCATCCACCTGTTGTCCACGCCTTGTCCACCGTATTCCCCGGAAACGACCCGCCCGCTGTCACCGGCACGCCATTTGCCACGCCTTGCACGGCAGGATCCTGCCTGCCCAATATTTAAGCAACATCTGCCCTACCCGCATGGATACTGGCCCTGGCGGGGTTGCCCGGGGTGTTCCCACACAGTTATCCACTGAAACTGTGGGAAACCACACAGTTCCCCTCCCTGTCGAAAACAGAACGACCGTCCAAGTGCCGGCCAGCAACCACTCATCGGCAGCCCGGTTGCCTGCGTCCAAAAAAGCGGCATTCCGGGAAAACCCGCATCAGACGGGGCAAAGAGATGGTTCCGGAGAAAGTTCTGACAGAGTTATCCACAGAATTTGTGCAGAACCTGAAAGCCATTTTTGCCCAATATTCATGCAACCCGGGCGAATGACCGACCGTTCGTCGGCAGCGCCCGGAACACTGCGCAATATTTGGGCAACCCGCTGGAAAGGCGCATCAGAAGCCAGCCTTCACAGGTTGTTTCGGGCACTCTCACACACTTATCCACCGAATCTGTGAAGAACCGCACAAACCATGGCCGACAGACGGCAGGTGGGCATATCGGATGGATGGCGTGGGCAGGCGCCGTCCAGGCGCAAAGTTGTCAACAGACGAAGCTCTTGCCTGCGACGCCATCAACGCCGATTGAAAACTGACCCAATGTGCCGAAGTAAAACTGACCCACCTGGACACGACAGAACGGGTTACCAGCCCTCAGTCAGGCGGCCTTTCCCTCCTGCCCGCCACCTGCCGCGGTACCAGAACCGCCCGGTCACAATCGTCGAAACCAGCGGTCACGATGCCGGAATTGCTGGTCACGATACCGGAATCATCAAATCCACGACGCCGGAACCGCCCCGGTCCGATCGCCGGAACCAGCGGTCACGATCATCGGAATACCCATACTTCCCTTGTCGGCCCGTTTGCAGCCCCCGAATCCGGGCCCCCATCGAGCCCCACGGGTCGACAGCCCCGAATTCAAGAGCAACCCCGGGTATGCGAGCGCTCCCTAACATGAAAAAGAAACCCGGCAAGGGGTTATGCACAGCGCCCCGTCTCCTCTGCCACAAACCGGACAGCCAGCGCAACTCGGCACACCAGGAAACTAACCTGTTGTTTTATATTGATTTTTTTGTTGTCCCAATTTGTGGCAGCGCACCCGGTTTGACGTATTCATGCGGCTTCGGAGGCGATTCCCCCCGTTTTCTCACAGAGTTATCCACAGTTTTTGTGGATAAACAGTTCTACCCATACAAAACAATGAGTTATGAGTGATTTGCAGACTTTACCTCAATACAAATCTGCAGCTTTTACGATTGCAGACGCCTGGCCAAGCATGGTTATCCATCTGCAAACCTGTTTCGACATCGCCACACCTTCAGTGTGCCGAGGACTCCTTTGCCCTGCCATCATCTGCGACCTCCCCGGCAAGGCCCCCTTCAAGCAGCGCTTGCCTCCTCTACCATTCGTCGCCACTCTGGCGCCGTTGAACGCCATCTTGTTGCCAATCGACCCGTCATTGTCGATAGCCCCGCAAAACTGCGGCCCCATCGTGAAGGCAAGTGCTCCCTAACCTTTCAACTTGCTTCCGCGCAAGTTATGCACAGTTCGTGCAGGCGCCATGCCACAACGGGCACGGCTTGTGCAAATGAATAACCAAACTCACAAGCCATTGTTTTCATTGAAAATTTTATCTGTGCCATTTCTGGGCAAGGGAGTGCATTGCCACTGTTCATGCGGGTTTGAGGGTCATGGAGACACTTTTCCCACAGAGTTATCCACCGTTTTTGTGGATAAAACAGCATATCCTTATATATCAATATGTTACGTCAACAATTCTGATATCACATGAAGAATACGCTGCAACAGCACATGGTAACAATGCCAATCCTCACTGCTCTCGAAGAGAGGAAACGTTTTTTCACGGCAGCGCCGTGTCGCCCCGTCGCGACAGTCGTGCGCCTCTCCGCCACTGGCACAATAGCCTCCCGTCCCCCACTGTCCCCCGTTGGCATTTCAGGTCGAACATAGCCATTTGTGCCCTGGACAACCGGGACTTTGACCGGCCGCCCCCTTCCATCCGGCCCTCTCTTTCCTTTCACCTTCCCCCCGAAGCGCCGTGTCCCTTCCCTATATTCAGGTTCTGATCGACGGGCCGCTGGCCGGCAGCTTCAGTTATCGTTGCCCGGCCGACGGGCCGGAGCCCGAGGGGCATTGGGTCACCGTACCGTGGGGCAAGGGGCGCCGCACCGGCCTGGCCCTGCGGCGACACGATGCCAATACCCTGCCGGACGGGCTGAAGGCCGACAGCATCAAGGCACTGGAGACAGTCCGCACCGACCTGCCGGCGCCCCCCGACGGCTGGCTGGCCTTCCTGCGCTTCGTGGCCCGCTACTATCACGGCAGCCTGGCCGATCTGGCCGTGGGCAATCTGCCCAAGCTCCTGCGCACGCCGCCCACCGGACGCAGCCGCAAGGATGGACATGCCCGCCTGGCGGCCTTCACACCGTCGGCTGCCGAATCCATCAGTACGCCGCCCACGCTCAACCCCGACCAGCAGGCGGTGCTCGACGCGCTCTGTACCTCTCCCGGCCGGCCTTCGGTTACGTCATCCTCCCCCGCAGTCCTGACTTCTCCTGGTTCCAGCGCTTTTTCGGCTGCTGCTGATTCCACAATGCGGGGCGCCCCGACTGGTCCGACTGGTCCGACTGGTCCGACTGGTCCGACTGGTCCGACTATCCCTATCCCTACGGCCCCAGCCACTCCGACTCGCCCCTCCGCGCCCCCTCCACCCTGGCTGCTGCACGGCATCACGGGCAGCGGCAAGACCGAGGTGTATCTGCACTGGATGGCCCAGCGGCTGGACCGTGATCCACAGGCCCAGGTGCTGATGATGGTGCCGGAGATCGGCCTGACGCCCGCGCTGCAGGAGCAGCTGCGACGCCGCTTTCCCGGGCAGCCCATTGCCGTGCTGCACAGCGAGATGACCGACGCAGCCCGGGCCAGCCACTGGCTGGCCGCCGCCAGCGGGCAGGCACGCATCGTGCTGGGCACGCGGCTGGCCGTTCTGGCGCCGATCCCCCATCTGGACGCCATCATCGTCGACGAGGAGCACGACCCATCCTACAAGCAGCAGGAGGGGCTGCGTTACTCGGCCCGCGACATGGCCGTGGCCCGCGCCCGGCTCGCGGGCATTCCGGTGCTGCTGGGCTCGGCCACGCCTTCCATGGAAAGCTGGCACAACGCCCAGACCGGCCGCTATCGCCTGCTGAGCCTGACCCGGCGGGCACATGCCCAGGCCGCCCTGCCCACCATCCAGATGGTGTCGCTGCGGGGGGCCAAAACCCAGGAAGGGTTGACGGAGGAAAGCCTGCAGGCCATCGGCGAAACACTGGCGCGCGGCGAGCAGGCCCTGCTTTTTCTGAACCGGCGCGGCTATGCGCCGGTACTGGGCTGTGATGCCTGCGGCTGGCTGTCGCGCTGCAATCGCTGCGACGCCTACCGCGTCCTGCACCGGCTCTCGGCGCCCACCCGTACGCCGGCACAGCAGACACCCGGACGCTACCGGCTGGTGTGCCATCACTGCGCCACCACCCAGACCGTACCGCGTGCCTGCCCCTCCTGCGGCAACCAGGATCTGGCCCCCCTGGGCCGGGGCACCCAGAAGCTGGAAGACGCGCTGTGCACGCTGTTCCCTCATGCCCACATCGGCCGGCTGGACCGCGACGTGGCCCGCCACAAGGGCGCGACGCAGGCCTTTCTGGAGGATGTACATGCGGGCCGTACCAACCTGCTGGTGGGCACACAGATGCTGGCCAAGGGGCACGATTTCGACCGGCTGACGCTGGTGATCGTGGTGGATGCCGATGCGGGCCTTTTCACCACCGATTTCCGCGCTCCGGAACGGCTGTTCGCCACGCTGATGCAGGTGGCCGGCCGCGCAGGCCGACACCGGGCCTTGAATGCCCGGACGCTCATTCAGACACGGCATCCGGAGCATCCGCTGTTTGCCGCGCTGCGCCGTCACGACTACCCCGCCTTTGCCAGGGCCCAGCTGCAGGACCGGGAGGCCGGCGCACTGCCCCCCTACGCCTTCCAGGCCCTGCTGCAGGCGCAGGCGCGCGACATGGACAGTGCCCTGGCCTTCCTGCAGGACGCGCGCGATCGTCTGCAGCATGTACAGCTGGCGGCATCGGCACAGCCCCGGCAGCACCAGACCCGGCAAGCCGCCAATATGCCCGGACAAGGCACCGGGTCGAGGTACGGTGTTGAACCCAGCTACAGTGCTGAATCCGGGCGTGGCGCTGGGTCGGGGTGCAATGCTGAAACCGGATGCAATGCCGAAGCCGGACACACCACGGTACCCCCTCTGCCCCCGGCCTCCCCCCTTCCGGCCATCCATCCGGATGCCATGATCGAGGTCTGCGACCCGGTTCCCATGCCACTGGCCCAGGTGAACAAGGTGTTTCGCGCCCAGCTGCTGATCGAAAGCAGCCACCGTGCCAGCCTGCATGCCCTGTTGACGGACTGGCAAACATCCATCGGCGCCCCGCAGACGGCAACGGGCGTGGCAGGCAGCGCCGGCCATCATCACAAGGGCGTACGCTGGCAGCTGATCATCGATCCGCAGGAAATCTGAGCCCCGCCACCTCGTCCTGCTCGCCGCCCAAGGGGTTCCACAGGGACGAATGAGTCCATGACACGCTCCAGGACACAGCCTGCCCATGGACACCTGCCCAGCAAGGAGGGAAAGGCCGCCTGGCTGAGGGCTGGTAACCCGTTCTATCGCGTGCCCAGGTGGGCTAGTTTCACTTCGGCACCCTGGGTCAGTTTTCAATCGGCGTTGACACTGAGGACACGGACCTGAAGACACAACACTGAAGGTACGACGCTGAGGGCACAGAGATCTGAGGGCACAGCACAGGCGGAAAGCTGTCCCAATAGTTATTCACAGCCAAAACACGCCCCAGCCTGCGACGGACTCGTCAGCATTCCTCGGGAGAGGCTTGCATAACTCATTGTTTAACCGGATATTTTTCAAATTTACCCAGAACGCAACGCTGTAAGGGATGACAGCTCCTCCCGTTTGACAGGCACATCTCCATTTGATCTCACAGAGTTATCCACAGGCCGGTGGACAAAATGCCCCCGTCCCGGCCTTCCCGCCTCTTCCTGCAGCTCTCCCCACGGCTCCTGCCCCATGTCGCGGTCGCATTCGCCCCCGGAAAGCCCACTTTGGAGGCACAACGCAAGCTGGCTGGGCGCCGGAAATCCCCGGCGCTCCACTCTGCACACTATTTAGTCACCCCTGTGCCAGGCCGCGCCAGCCGGGCGTTTCGACGGGTTGCCTGGGAGCTTGTCACACAGTTATCCACCGTTTCTGTGAAAAAACGCACCGTTCATCGGCCCGGCATGCGTCCCAACCCCCGTCACCTGCCGTTCGTCGGCCCTGTTCTTGCACAAACTCCCGGCTTCTGTGCAGACCAAAAAAGTAGCAGGGACGATGCCCATCGCACAGATCCCCATAATTAAGGGACCATCCTGCCTGCAGGTACAGCTACCCACAGAGTTATCCACCGTTTTTGTGAACAACTCACAGGGCAACGCGGTCACGATGCCGGAATCGTCAGTCACGGTCGCAGGAAGACGCAGCCTGTTTTACTTCAGTACCCCGGGGCCAGTTTTCAATCGTCGCTACGACCACCGGAATGCGCAGCTGCTCACACCGGGAGACGCAAAACGCCCCACGCAGCGCCTGCAGAAACGCTCCGTTGCAAGGACTCACCATCCCGGCTGCCCGGCGGGGCGGATTCGTCCGATAATAGCCCCCCGCCCTGCTCCTCAGTACATCTCCGCAAAGACTTTTGCGTGAGCGCACACTTCACTATTTTCCTTGTAATTACGTGGTGAAATGCGTAATTACGATTCTTTCCTCTATTTCCGTGGCCGATCTCAACCCCGCCCAGTCCCAGGCCGTCAGGCATCTGGATGGTCCCAGTCTCGTCATTGCCGGTGCCGGCTCGGGCAAGACCCGCGTCATCACCGCCAAGCTCTCGCACCTGATCGATGCCGGCTTCACCGGCCGGGCCATTGCCGCCATCACCTTCACCAACAAGGCGGCGGCCGAAATGGCCGAGCGTTTTGCCCAGCAGAGGAAGCTCCCAGCCTCCGAGCGGCCAACCATTTCCACCTTCCACTCGCTGGGCATGAAGGTGCTGCGCACCAGCGGCCGGGGTATAGGGCTGAAGCCGTCGTTTTCGATCTTCGACAGCGACGACTGTGCCGGGCTGCTGGCGCAGCTGCTGCAGACTACCGACCGCAAGCTGATCAAGCTGGCCTCGGCGAAGATCTCGCTCTGGAAAAACGCCCTGACCGAACCCGAGCAGGCGCTCAAAGAAGCCCGCGGCGAGAGCGAGCTGCGCATCGCCCGCGCCTTCATGGAATATCAGGCCACGCTGGACGGCTATCAGGCCGTGGACTTCGACGACCTGATCCGCCTGCCGCTGAAGCTGCTGCGCAACGACCAGGAGGCCCGCAAACACTGGCAGGAGAAGCTGCGCTACTTCCTGGTGGACGAGTACCAGGACACCAACGCTGCCCAGTACGCCCTGCTGAAGGAGCTGGTGGGCGACCGCTGCGGCCTGACCGCCGTGGGCGATGACGACCAGTCCATCTACGGCTGGCGCGGTGCCTCGCTGGAGAACCTCAAACGGCTGGGGCAGGATTTTCCGAACCTTACCGTCATCAAGCTGGAGCAGAACTACCGTTCCACCCGCACCATCCTGCACGCCGCCAACACGCTGATCCAGAAGAACCCCAAGCTCTATGCCAAGACGCTGTGGTCAGCCCTGGGCGAGGGCGATCCGCTGAAGGTGCTGCCCTGCGACGACGATGAGGACGAAGCCGAAACCGTGGTCAAGCGCATCCAGGCGGCCCGCTTCGAGAAGCGCCTGCCGTGGTCGGACTTTGCCATTCTGTATCGCGGCAACCACCAGGCACGCGTCGTCGAACAGATGCTGAGAAAGGAACATATCCCCTACCAGATCTCCGGCGGCCAGTCGTTCTTCGACAAGGCCGAGATCAAGGATCTGTGTGCCTATCTGCGCGTGCTGGCCAACGAGGACGACGATCCAGCCTTCATTCGCGCCGCCACCACACCACGGCGCGGCATCGGCCCGCAGACGCTGAAGGTGCTGGGCGAATACGCCGGTGAGCGCGACATCAGCCTGTTTCAGGCCATGTTCGAAGCAGGCGTCGAGACCCGTCTGCCCGAAAAACAGCTCTTTCCGCTGCGCCAGTTCGGCGAGTTCATCAACCGGCTCAAGTGGCGTGCCGAGCGTGAGCCAGCCTCGGAGGTGCTGGATGGCCTGATCAGCGCCATCGACTACCAGCTCTACCTGCAGGAGCAGGGTGACGAGCGCAGCGCCACCAACCGCTGGCAGTATGTCTGCGAATTCCGCGACTGGATTGCCAAACGGGCCGACGAAGACGGCAAGACGCTGATCGACATGGCCCAGCACATCTCGCTGGTCACCCGTCTGGAGGGTCGTGACGAGGAAGGCGACGCCGTGAAGCTCTCCACCGTACACGCCAGCAAGGGACTGGAGTACCCGCACGTCTTCCTGATCGGCGTGGAGGAAGGACTGATGCCGCACGCCGGCCGCGAGGACGACAGCCTCGACGACGTGAACGGCATGCCGGTGGATCGCGAAAAGATCGATGCCGAGCGCCTGGAAGAGGAACGCCGGCTGATGTATGTGGCCATCACCCGCGCCCGCAAGAGCCTGACGCTCTCGTGGTGCCGTCAGCGCAAGCGCGCCCGCCAGATGGTGGACTGCCAGCCCTCACGCTTCATCACCGAAATGCAGCTGGAGCCCGAGGGTGCCCGCAACGCGCTCGTTTCGGCCGACGAGGCCCGCAAGAAGCTGGCTGCCCTGCGGGCCATGCTGGAAGCACGCGGCAACGCCTGAGCCGGCAGGATCAATCCTCCCCCTCTTGCGAATCGGCTGGATCAACCCCCCTTCTTCTGGGCCACCGGATCACTCCTCCCCTTCTTTCTTCTCACCCTCGACCTTGGGTGCCTCGAAGGTGGCACCGCCAGCCTTGGCCATGTAGGTCATGGCGTTGGCAATTTCCTGGTCGGTGTACTCGCCGCCACCCTGGGCCGGCATGGCGCCCTTGCCCTTCAGGGCCGACTCCAGCAGGGCGTCGGCGCCCTTGTCGATACGGGCCTCCCAGGCATCCTTGTCGCCAAATTTGGGCGCACCGGACACGCCCGTGTTGTGACAGGCCGAGCAGACTTCCTTGAAGACGACCTCACCCGCACGGGCCGGACCACCACCTTTCTTCTCCTTCAGCTCGAAGCCGGCCACCGGACGGATGCGGGCCTCGATGGCCTCGGGGGACATTTCGTCTTCGGGCCGGGGCTTGCTGCCCGAGGCGCCCACCACCATGGCGATGATGACGACCGGCAGCACCAGCGCTGCCGTGACCACTACCACCATCTGGGTCGTGGACTTGAAAATGCCGGCCGGCCGGCCAGAACCGGCACCGGGGTTGGTGTTTGCCATGGATGCTCCGCGCGTGTGTTTCTTGATGTGGTGATCTGGAGCGTGTCATGGACTCATTCGTCCCCGTGGAGGACGAAACACACTCCAGGAGCGGACACCAGCATGCCGCCGTGCCAGAATGGCACAGGCGCGTCGCGGCCGGCGTACCGCGTGGATGCTCTTTTATAGAGCAAAGCGCCCTTCCCCATTTTGATCAGGATCAGCCCGGGTAGCGCGCGGGCCGCCGGATGGTTCACACAAAACACTGGACGGCCGCGCACAAAACCAGTATTCTTATCAAGCTCAACGCGCCCGTAGCTCAGGGGATAGAGTATTGGCCTCCGAAGCCAAGGGTCGCACGTTCGATTCGTGCCGGGCGCGCCACTTTTCCTTCTGCCGCACAGCGGCCCTGCGGCTGCGTCCAAAGCCGCCCTTCGGCAGAAGTTCGCGGCGCAGCAGCCCGCTCCGGGTGCGCCCCCTGCCCCATGCCAGAATCCACCCCCATCCAGCGCACCACCACCACAGCCCGCTATCTGCTGGCGGCGGGTGCCGTGGTATCGGCTTCAGCCATCATCAAGGGGTCCATTGCCGGTTCGCTGCTGGCCTGGCTGATGCTCCTGCTGGGCGGCGGCATGCTGATGGCCGCGCGCCGCGCGGGCTGATCGCACAGCCCCGGCGCACTGTCTGCCCCCCACTGTCGCTGCCCCTCCCGGTCTTGTCCGCCCCTGTCCGGTCTCCTGCCGGAGAGGAGCACCCCGCGCCCAGTTACCGCGGTGGATATGCACACTGCTACCCGGCTACCCGGCTGCCCCGCAGCCATCCGGCGACATCACGGCCCGCTCAAGGAGCCTCTGCGCCCCTTGACGCGTACTGCCGTCATTTTTCCGTTTTTCGGCCGCGCTTGCGGGCGTGTTCCGCCTTGCGGGCACCAACGCCACGGCCAGTATCACCACGGCCATCATCCCCACGACCGCCATCCCCACGGCCATCATCACCGCCACTATCACCGCGGGCACCCTCCCCACGGCGCTTGCCATCTCCAGCGCGCAGGCCATCTTCCTTGCGCCCTCCGCCGTTCGCGCTGCGTGGAGGCAGGCGGCCTGCCCGCTCGAACAGCTTGTCAGACGGCTCACCCAGCGTGTGACCATCGGTGAGCGTCAGGGGCATATCGTCAATGAGATCTCCGTCTGCATCGGCAGGGTTTGCATCCCTGCCCCCGCCGACTGACATACGCCCGTCCGGGGCAGACCCGATCCCGACGCGTCGCCGGTCATCCGTGGAAGCCGACCCTGCGGCCGCCCCATCATCGGCAGCCATGGACCCAGGGCCGGCACCTGAACCTCCCGTCCTGTCCGCCTCAGCGGACCGCCCAGCACCATCCCTGCGTGCCCTACCATCCCCGCGTGCCCCACCAGCCACCTGGCCTGACCCGATATTCACGCGCCCCGGGCCACGCGTACCTGCCCCATCGGCCTGGGAGGCATCCGCCCTGGCCGATCTCGCGTCACGCGCACCCGCAGCAGCGTCCGTATGTTCATCGGACACGCCTGCGATGCCAAAACTTGTGGCGCCAGCACCTGCGACCCCACCACCTTCAGCAGCACCGCCTTCGGCAACACCATCGCGGTCGAAACCAGCGCGGTTCGTGTCGCGGGCAACCTTGCCGTCTCGCGCCCGGGCAGCGCCATCGCCCGCACCAGCAGCACCAGCACCACCACCAGCGGCAGCAGCATCAACACCACCATCAACACCATCAACACCAGGGACACCAGCGGCACCAGCAGTACCGGAAGCACCATCAGCGCCAGCGGTACCACCGGCACCGGCAGCACGGCCGGAACCTCCTCCCCTGCCAGAACCGGCGGAACCAGAACCAGCCGGACCAGCACCAGCAGAACCTGCACCGGCCCCACCGTCGTCATCCATCACGGTATCCACCCGTGCCTCGTCACCCCACTGGCCGCCGGCCAGCATCGCACCGCCGAACTGCACGTCGGTGCGGAAGGCCCCCAAACCGAACAGCTTCAGGAACGCCTCGGCGTCCTGACGGCCCAGTTCGTACGTCTGCTGAAAGCGTCTGGCCGAGGTGAAATCCCAGCTCGCCACCGGCACCGGCGCGGACGGCTGCACATAGATGCGCCCTTCCATGGCAAACACGGGCGTCTTGCGGTTGTAGGTGCGCGTGGTCAGCACCAGCGTCTGGCCCGGCACATCGGCCACCAGATCGACCGGCACTGGATCCACCAGCTCGCCCGTCACCACCCGCTCGCCCTCGAACTCCACCGCCGGCACCAGCGGCGGATACGCACTGCTGGCCTGCAGCAGATCACACATCTCGCGTTCGGTGCGGCAGTCCTGCAGCCGCTTGACCAGCGGCACGAAGATTTCGGCACGCTCCGGTTTGGCATGCAGTGACGCCGGCACCAGCCGTGCATCACGCCGGGCTTCGCGCCAGCCCAGCCTGTCGAGCTGCCGATCACTCAGCGCGGCCGGCGCCACCGCGCAGGCCACACGGATTTCGGAGGCCTGCCACATCAGCTGGCGGAAGTGCTCGCCTCCCAGAAGCGCGCGCATGGCCTTGCGGTAGATACCCCCCTGCCGGAACAGTGGTTCGTCCTTGCGAAACAGGTTGACCCAGGCCATGTTGCTGCGCACCCCGGCCAGCTCGCGCTCGTACCAGGCCAGCGCCCGCCGGGTGTCGTTGGCGTGGACCAGACAGGCCATGAAGGCCCCCATCGACACCGCACCGATCACCCGCGGCCGCAGCTCGATTTCTGCGCGCAGCACCTCCCAGAAGCCCGCCTGCCACCAGCAGCGATGCCCGCCGCCCGCAAAGACCACCTTGTCAAACATGCCCCAGATCCAATAGATATCCGCTGGTCATTCTACCGTTGCCGTCGCGCACGCCCAGTCACAATGCGAGACAATCCGCGCCATGGCAACAACCGATCCTGCCGTGCACCAGGGCCTGCCACCGGTCTGGCGCCGCGATGCCCTCATCCTGCTGCTGGGCAGCTTTCCAGGCACGGCCTCACTGGCCGCGCAGGCCTACTACGCCCACCCACGCAACCAGTTCTGGCCCATCATGGGTCAGCTCACGGGCAAACCCCTGCCCGCGCTGCCCTACGAACAGCGCCTGCAGCAGCTGCGCGAACACCGGCTGGCCCTATGGGACACCGTTAGCCACTGCCAGCGCCAGGGCAGCCTCGACAGCGCCATCCGCCACGCCCTCACCAACGAATTCGGCCCCCTTCTGGCCCAGCTGCCCTCACTGAAACTGGTGGCCTTCAACGGCCAGCATGCCGGCCGCCAGCGCCGCTTCTTCGACGAGCAGGGCTACGCCACCGTGGTGCTGCCCTCCACCAGCCCAGCCTACGCCAGCCTCACGCTGGCGCAGAAGGCCGAACAGTGGCTGGCAGCGCTGGCCCCCGTGCTGGAGGCCGGGTAAAGAAAGTACCCGCTTACTTCTTTCGCAACCCGAACCCCTGCGGCGCCAGCAGCAGGAAGGCCAGCACGGCTGCGGCCAGATCGGCCAGCCGCGTCTTCAGCGGCCGGCGTGACAGCGGTTTTTCGCCTTGCGGCAGATGACCCGGAATATCCATCAGGCTCCCCTTTCGGCCACCAGGGCCGGATTGAACGCCGGGTCGTTATACATCTTGAACTGGCGGTACACCTTGAAATATGCCCGCCCCGCACGACAATCGGCCATCAGCTCGTCCAGGCAGCGGCCCAGATCGTTGCGCTGCGTCTCCAGCCGGGCCAGCCGTGCGCGCGAAGCCTCGCGGTGCGCCTCGTCCACATCGGTCCGCGCCGTCTGCGCCTTCATGGCCCGCACCTTCAGCGCCATGATCGACATCCGGTCGATGATGCTGCCGGCCGTCTCGCTGTTCATCCGCGCCCCCTGGCCCGCCAGGCTCACCGGCGAATCACCGCCCACCGACGCCGGATCCACCAGCCCCAGCGCCAGCAGCAGCAGCTCGTCCACCCGTTCGGTGGCATCGTTGCGGGCCTGGTTGTAGCCATCGATGGCCCGCTTGTTGCCGGCGATCTCCTCGGCCGACACACGGGTGCGGCGCGCCAGGTCTTCCTCATCCCACAGCAGGCTGTTGAAACGGTGGTTGTTGGCCACCCAGTGCCAGAGCTGCGCCCCGGGCTCCGTGGCCGGCGGCGGCACATCCAGTGCATGGCCATCCGGTGCCTGCCCGGCCTTTGCCCAGCCCGGCAGCGCCAGACACTGCTGGTGAAACGCGATGACGGCGGCCCCGTTCAGTGCCCCGGAGGTTGGCTTTTCTGCGCCCTGCATGGTTTTGACTCCATAATCGGTGGAACTTTCCGCATTATCCACAAAACCTGCCCCGCTCCCGTCATGCGACCCCTCATCGTGCGACTCCCCAACTGGGTTGGCGACGTCATCATGAGCCTGCCCACCCTCTGGCACCTGCATCATCGCGGCTACGCCCTGCAGCTGGTGGGCAGACGCTGGGCCGCCACCCTGCTGGCCGGCTGCGGCTGGCCGGTCCACACCCTGCCCGGTCCGCTGAAGGAACGCGTGCGCCTGCTGCGGCGCCTGCGGCAGGAAGGCCAGCTCCACGACCCGGATTTCGGCAAGCGCCTCAACACCCTGCTGCTCACCAACTCGTTCTCCAGCGCCTTCGAAACCTGGCTGGCCGGGCTCAACACCGTCGGCTACCGCCAGGACGGCCGCGGCTGGTTCCTCACCCACCCCGTTCCGCAACCGGCCCACCCCCTGCACGAAAGCCAGCGCTTCTGGGGCGCCGCCGCCACCCTCACCCCGCCACAGGACAACGACCCCGACCTGAAGCCCGGCACCCACGACGCCATCCCCTCACCGGAACAGATGCAGTGGCCCCACCTGCCCCTAACGGATTCGGCACGGGAGCGGGCGCTCACTTTGCTGTATCAGGCAGGGCTGCTCGAAGAGGCGGGCGCACGGCACAATCCCCATGGCCCGGGATCGCTGGCCGGGCATACCCATCCGGTCGACTATCCCACCCCGGCCATCCGGCCCTTTGCGATTCTGATTCCCTTCGCCACCGGCACCCTCGAAGGCAACAGCAAGGCCTGGCCGGGTTTTCCGGCGCTGTGCCGGCAGCTGGCCGAACGCATGCCGGTTCTCCTGGTTCCCGGCCCCGGCGCCGAAACCGCCCGGGCCCACGCCGACTATCCCACGGCACGGTCGCTGGATGACGTACCGCTCGACGTGTACGCCGCCCTGCTCTCCCACGCCACCCTGGTCGTGGCCAACGACACCGGCCCCGGCCACGTGGCCGCCGCCGTCGGCGCCCCGCTGCTCTCCGTCCTCGGCCCCACCGACACCGCCCGCTACCGCGCCCTCGGCCCTCATGTGCACCTGGCCCAGTCCCGGCCCTGGCCCACTGAAGAGGCCGTCTGGCAGCAGGTGGCGCAGATGCTGGCAAGACAGGCTGTGACACCACCCGGGCACGACAGGTAACGACAGAGAAACACTTCTGCGCACATTGCTTGCATAACGCCGCTGCAAAGGCCACACAATATGGCCGACCGTTTGTCGGCCGACGAACGGCGGACTACACTGAAAAACAACACCCATCACCGTCGGTACGTGCGCCCAGCCGGGGCCTGCACCCCGACAGGTCACCGTTTTCCGGAGTCGCTCATGTTCAAACGCAGCACCTGTGCCGCGGCCGTGATGGCCGTCTTTTCCCTGGCAGGCACCTCTGCCGCCCTTGCCCAGCAGGTCCACGCCCAGCGCGTCGAGGGCCAGACGGTTCACCCGGTGGAGTCACCTGCCTCCCAGCTGCCCACCTATCAGGAACCACAGGGTCAACAGCCGCAGGGCCAGCAGCCCCGCCACTTCCAGATCCAGCGTGCACCGCAGGGCAACACGCAGATGCCCGAAAACACGCAGGCGCCGGGCAACGCACAGACCCCTGCCAGCACACAGCCGCAGCCCGCCGGCACCCAGCCCCCCATGGCCCACGCGCAGGAGCCGGCCCACACCCGGCCTGCCCTGAACAACAGGCATGCCGGCGGCCCGAAAATGGTCACGGCCACCAACATGCCCGCCACGCTGGGTGAACTGACCAGCGATGTGGTGATCCTGCCCACCTACCACGCCCACCAGGACGTGAGCCAGCTCACCCCCTTCGAGCCGCTGGGCAGCATCCAGACCTTCTCGCAGGGCACCCCCGGCGCCTTCAGCGGCCTGTCCATCCGCGGCAACGCCATGCAGGACACCCTGGTGATGATCGATGGCTTCCGCGTCAGCCCGGCCAGCGGTGCCGACTTCTCGCTGCTGCCCATGTCCTACG
>ERZ773010.304-NODE-304-length-35676-cov-14.247523_pt1 | contig 35676 bp, 30 predicted proteins | sample MGYA00580842_ERZ773010 | MGnify/ENA primary metagenome ERZ773010 (study PRJEB29015, sample SAMEA2737982) | human oral metagenome | biome: human oral; feature: human-associated habitat; material: dental | place: China | collected 2107 ... | reverse complement strand
CACCCAACTCGAACTACTACGAACCCGATAACAAAAACCCACATGAATAACGCCCTGAGCATCCGCTGGGAAATCCCATCTATGGCGCGCTGGATTTCCCGGAAACGCCGCGGCCCGCCGACGAGTTCGACTATCACCAGCACCGACCACTTGTCGCCGAGCCGGTCAAGGACGTCCCGGATGCCGCAGCTGGGATGATCCGACTTTCCGCAGGGTTTAAGCTCGGCGGCGGTTACATCGGTGTTCGTGGGTGACATGAAACTGCCTCCTTGTGGACTGGCGATGGTGGTTTCTAGCTTAGGGAGGAATATCGCTGGAGCAGCGAAGGAAAGGAGATGGAATCACTGTGATCATGGTGACCGGAGCCAGCGGGCAGCTGGCCTCTCGCATAGTGCAGGAACTGACCGCTGACGGAGCCGACGTGCTCGGCGGGACCCGCAGCCCTGGGCCAGGGCAGCGCCACCTCGACTTTGATGATCCCGGGACCCTCCACCTGGAGGGCGTCTCCACGCTCGTCCTGGTCTCGGCCGGATACGCCGAGGACGACCGCGTGATCGCTCGACACCAGGCCGTCGTCGACGCAGCCATCCGAGATGGCGTAGCGCACGTGATCTACACCAGCCTGACTGGCGAGGGCGACCACCTTACCTTCGCCTTGGCCCACCGAGCCACTGAGCGGATCATCAAGGCCAGCGGGATTCGCTGGACCATCCTGCGCAACGGCCTCTATGCCGAGCTGCTCGGCGCTCTGCTCGCCTGGACTCCCGACGGCCTGGTCTCAGCCTTCGGAGACGGCGCGCTCTCCGCGGTCGCCCGGGCGGACCTGGCCGCGGCTGCGGCGGTGGTCGCGCGCGATCCCGCCGCGCACGCTGGCAGAACCTATGACCTGGTCGGGGAACCGGTCACCGCAGCCGACGTGGCCCGGCGGCTCGGTGTCACCCACCAGACGATCAGCCTGGAGCAGTGCCGCTCCCAACTGCTGGCCGACGGATCTCTCCTCCCCTTCCAGCCACCGATGCTCATCTCCATCGCCAGCAGCATCCGTCACGGATTCCTGGCGGACACCAGTCCCGACCTGCCCCAGCTGCTCGGCCGGCCCATCACCGATCCGCTGGCCGTGGCTGCTGACACGGCCGCGGCCCTGCGTCCGGACGGCCGCTGACCAGCACGCGACGAACCCACCTCCCGGTTTGCTGGCCTTGTTCACGTTTGCCTGTGCTGTGAGGCCAGCAAACAGCAATAAGGCCAGCAAACCTGGGAAAGGGCAGGGGAACGGTCGAGCGCCCCACCGCGTGCTACTGGGAGAAGTAGGCGGCGATGTGCTGTTTCTCCGTCGCGACGGTCGACGGGTCGATCAAGGCTGCTGCCTGGTCGGTTAGGAGCTTTGCGCGGGCATCGAGGATGCTCTGCGCCTCGCCAGAGGTGTAGAGCGCCTGCTTGAGCCGGTCGCGTTCAGCAGCAACCTTGGATTCGCCGTCGAGGAGCGCATTGAAGCGCTTGATCAGGGGATTCGTCCTGTCCTCGTCGGCGTCATCCTGGGACTGCGACCTGTCCTCTGCTCCCTTTGCCTGCTGGCCCAGAACGAATTCTTCGCCTCCACTTTCCGGCGGTTCCGGGCCGAATCCGGCCTGGAGCCCGAAGGCGCAGTTGTGATCCCAGGCCACGACGGTCATCTGCCTGGCCTGCTCCGCCCACCACAGGAAGGTGTTGTTGCCTCCCCCGGTGAGGGAGACGTCGTCCAGGTTGTCGATGACGTCCTCGAAAGCCAGATAGGTGACCAGCTTCCCGACCTCGACCCGTTGCGCCAGCTCCGATTGGAAAGCAGCATCGCTGGACTCGTTGATGAACCGCAGGAACTCGATGAGCGGGGAGAGATCCGCCTTCCCGGTCTCCTGCTCGAAAAAAGACTTATAGGCCGCTGGATCGGTGCCGCGATAGGCGTAGTCGCCTCCCGCCTTGGCCTTGTAGAGCAGTCCCGCGACGTCGAAGTTCTGCCTCACCCAGGTCTCGTCCGGGTTCTGGCAGGTCAGCCGCAGGGCAGGTTCGGAGCCGTTCACCGTGAGGCTGATGTAGGCGGCCTTCTCGCTGGGCAGTCCCGTCCGGGTCAGCAGCTCCAGGGCGACCGCCTCGTTCAGGGCCGAATACGAGGTGCTGCTGCGGATCACCATGCTGCTCATGCCGTTGTGACTGGCCCCGTCGACGTACTTGTCGAACCGCACCAGCCAGGAGATTTTCTGCGGCTTGGTGTTGAGGGTGATTCCCCTCAAGGAGACATTGCCCTTGAGCCTGACCCCGACCCTCTCGTACGTGATCCCGTCGACGGTCACCGTCGCTTCGACCCATTTCTTGGACTCGTCATCGATATACGCCTCGATCATCTGCCGGTAGACGCCCGGGTCGATGGTGATCTCAACCGAGTGGAGCGTCTCGGGGGCGAGATAACCCCCGGCGGCCGGTCCTCCTCCGGGGATGGCCAAGGCCGTCGCCTGGAACGGCCCATAGCCAGTCAGGGCGGCGGCTCCCAGCGCCCCCACCCCCGCCGCGAGCGCACCGCGACGCGAAAGCTGCCTCATGATTCGATTCCTCCCGATCCTCTGAAATTCCGTGAAACCCATCGGGGTCGCATCCCAGTGACGCCGTATGCAGCGGACCAGACGCCAGCCTCAGAACCACCCCTTATATGCATGAAACGCCGCAAAAACAGCAGATACCGACGACATGTCATCAGTAGTTCTGGTTTTCACGGCGTTTCATGCACGTGCGGTCAGGAGCGCGCCCCTGGCGGAACACCTACCCTATCCGCTCTTTGGCCGTCCCCGGCCGCTGACTGGAGAAAGTCGTCAGCAAGCCGAGGCGACGACCTCATGGGCTACTCAGCCCCTGGTGTAGTGGGCGACGTGGTCGATCTCGATGTCCGCGACGTCGGGAGTGAGGCTGTTAGGCACACCGCCATCAACAGTCTCGGTGTTGTTCTGCCATCCGTTGGGGTCCATCGCACCAGTCTGGAAGCCGACCCACATCTTCTTGTCAGTGATGTTCGGCTGCTTGATCTCACCCCATGGCTGACCGTCAAACGTGAACGTGATCCGGTCGTTGTCAACGATCACACCATAGTTGTGCCAACCACTCATGTCCTGGTTGTCGAAGAAACGGTGCTCCTGCTTGTCGTCGGAATCCCAGTGATAGACACCCATCACCTCGGGACCGTTGACCCGGCCTTCAGCGAAGTCGACCTCCGGGGGCCAGCTGCCGTCCTCCGGCCACAGCAGGAAAGCGTAGCCGATTCCCTTGGCGTTCGGGAACTTCGCACGAACCTCCCAGCGGCCGCCCGACGCCGAGAAGATGTTCCTCGACCCAGCACCGCCAGCGCTCCACTGGCCATTCTCGTACTTGGTGCGAATGGTGAGCTTGCCGTCCTGGATGAACGAGTTCTCCTGGGACATCACGCCCATCGCGCCATGTCCGACGTCGGGGTTGCCCCAGCCGTAGCGTTCCCACTCGGTCGACTCGATCGACGCATCGAAGCCGTCGAAGTAGTCGATGTTCCAGCCGTCAATCTGCGCCTCGGACTGACCGTGCTGAGACGTGTCGTTGGAGACCGTTTGATTCTGGAAGGTCTTCAGCGGCGTCTCAGGGGCGTCGGGAGACGACTGCTGATCCGGTGATGACTGCTCGCTGGGGGAATTACCCGAAGACGACTGCTCGTTGACTGCCAGCTCTGCTGATGCGCCGGTCTCCGCGGACGGCTCCCCGCCAGTCGTCGCGGGTGAACTCGGTGCATCGGTGCTGGAAGCCCCCGTAGAACTAATGCTCGGGGCCGCGGCGGCCTGCCTCGACTTCGAAGGCACAGCCCCCCCGGCCCCTGGTTCTGCTTCGATGGCCCGAGGCTGCGTCAGCAGGCCTCCTGCGACCATTGCTGAGGCGATCCCCAGCGTCACGAAAGGTAAGATCAATCGCTTCTTCATAATTTCCCTCCCATCTGGATTGTACAGAAGGCACCTTAACTCTCGATCAGCTCAGACCCAACCCTGCGAGTGTCGCGGACATGCTGAAATCCCCCTCAAAGCCCGCCATCAAGCCGCGACACGCTAGGCTGCGAAACAATGGCCGGGGGCTGACAAGGTAACCCGCGGAATCGTCGGAAGTCTGAAGAAGCGTTTGATGAAGCCACACATTTCGGTCTGCATCCCCGTGTATCAGGGGGCGTCAACTCTGTCATCGACTCTGCGATCGGTGCTGGCCAGCGAAGATGCCGACTTCGAGGTTGTGGTCAGAGACAACGGCTCGACGGACGGCACCGGCGAGGTCGTCGCGCAGTTCGACGACCCCCGCATCCGCTACGTCCGTTCCGACGAGACCGTTCCGCTGCCGCAGAACTGGCAGGCCGCCGTCGAGCAGGCCCGGGGCGAACTGATCAAAGTGGTCTGCGCAGACGACCTCATCCACCCCAGCTGCCTCGCCTCACAGGCTGCGGCTCTGGAGAGCCCGTCGGTCAGTCTCGTCGCGTGCCGCCGCAACCTCATCGACGGCGACGGCCAGGTCCTGACCCGCGGTGCCGGCCTGCCGCATCTCCTGGGGACCCGCACCGCCCCCGAGGTCGCGAGGGTCACGGTGCGCTACGGCATCAACCCGGTCGGCGAGTCCGCGTGCGTGATGTTCCGGCGCCGGGATTTCGACGCGATCGGCGGCTTCGACGGGTCGGTTGTGTTCGCGATGGACATCGACGCCTGGCTGCGGCTCATCGACCGCGGCACCATGGTCGGCCAGCCCGAGTCGTACGCCTCGTTCCGCATCTGGCAGGACTCGCTGTCGAGCAGCCACACCCGCGAGCAGCTCGACGAGCATCTGCGGTTCCTGAAAAACATCGCCGCTGAGCCGCGCTACGAGGTCCCAGCCGCCCTGCGCCGCTGCCTGCCCGCTGTGGCGCATCTCTCCTGGCGCGCCTGGGCGGTGCGGCAGTGGTTCTGGAGGAGGCGGCATTAGGTAGCCGGGCGGTCGATGGTGGCTGCCTGGAAAACCCCGATGAGGGGGCGGGGGTTGGGCTCAAAGCTAGGGGAAACGGGCACACTCAGCGCTGAGGCGTGGTTCCACAGCCGTGGATCAATCTGGGTGAAGTCGAACTGGAATCTGCTCTGCTCAGCGACGTGCTGCATGAACACCTTGGAGGAACGGCCATTGCCTTCCCGGAATGGATGTGCAGCATTCAGATAGGCAAAAACAAGTGCCGATGAGGCACTAAAACTTTCGTAATCCAAATGTTCCCACTGGATTTCCTGGATGATGTAGTGGACATCCTCCAAACGATCCTGGATCCCCGTATCCCAGTGCGCGAACACGCCGGTTCCCTTCGCCATGTCAACGGTGCGGAACTCGCCTGCCCATTCATAGACGTCCTGGAAGAGATAACGGTGAATGGCCCGGACATGTGCGACATCGTAGGTACGCCCAAGGAGATTCGGGGCAGTATGAAGCTCCGCTTGACGACTGAATACCAAAGCGTATTCCTGACGGCGTAGTTCCGTCGCATCACGAATGCCCAGTTTGTTCCGTAACGTCCCATACCCACGGGCAGAATCATAGGTTTCCGGGTAGAAGTAATCCTCCCAGGACTCAAACCGAGTCACGCGACGTTAGTAGTTTGAGCTGTCTCGCGGACACGACGTATATACTCAGCCTGATCGATCCGGCCCGAGACTTTATCGACTAAGTTCTTCACATCCCTCTGATTGGGCTCCCAGCCTTCGTGCCAACCGGCGGCGAGAGCCTGGAGTACGGCATCATGCTGCCCCTGATCCAGATCTGTGAACAGCTCAGGCCAACGCTGTACAACGTCAAGAGTCTTGCTCATAAGACTTCCCTCCCTGCAGTGAGTCATACGGATACTGGATACACCGATGCCAGAGGCTTTGGCAGCTGTCTGCCTCCCTCGCTGGCTGATCGACTCCACCCTACCGCCGATGTGCGGAAAACGGCTGGCGCGGCGCTGGCTCCCTAGCCGGCCTGGAGTTTGCGCAGGCCGAGGAAGAACGGGACCAGGCAGCAGCAGGCGAACGCGAAACGCCCGATGTTCCAGGCGAGGTCCTGCGGCGCAGCCACCGAGACCACACAGCCCGCCACCGCGACGACGATCAGCACGACGACCCGCCATGCCGGGCGGACCGGGGCGTGCCGGCGGCTCACCGCGATCCGCAGCACCACCGCCTGGGCGAGCAGCGCCAGGAACGTCGCCAGGGCGGCGCCGTCGAGGCCGAGGGGAATGATCAGCGCGAACGTCGCGACGATCTTGACCGCCACCGCGGTCGCGGACGCCCACGCTATAGGCACCGACCAGCGGATCGTCACGAGCATCTGGCTGCTGGCGGCCGCGGCAGCGACGGGGAACGCCGCCAGCCCGATGAGGGCAACGACCGAGACGAGATGCTCCTGCTCATACGCTGAGGGCGCGAAGACCCGTAGCAACGCCGGCGCGGCGACGGTGATCCCCAACACCGCCCACGCCACCAGCGAGAACACCCCGTCACGCGACGCGGCGATCACCCGCCAGCGCGCGACGTCATCGGCGATGCTCTTCAGGCGCGGCAGCCAGGCACGGTTGGTGAACGTCAGCATCAACGTGACCACGTTGCCGACGGTGAACGCCACCTGGTAGCGCGCCACCTGCTCCTGCCCCAGCATGCGCTGGATGATGAACCGGTCACCAGCGGTCAGCAGGAAGGACGACAGCCCCGTCAGCGCGAGCGGCAGCCCGAGGCGCAGCCCACGGAGCAGCGTCTCCCGGTCCCACAGGCCCGCCAGCCGCGGCCGGGTCCACGCCAGGCCCAGCGTCAGCGCCGTCACCTGCCCGACGACCCCGCCCAGCGCGTAGACCTCCGGGGTCCGCTCCCACGCGAACAGCAGCCCGATGCCGACGACCTGGCTGCCGACCGTCGAGATCAGCGAGACGGTGGCGAACCGCGCGAACCGGTCCTCGGCCTGCAGCAGCGACAGCACCAGCAGCACCCCGGCGCCGGGCGCCGTCCACCCCAGCGTGATGAGCACCAGTGTGAAACTGGAGAACCCCAGGGCAGGCGCCCAGAACGGCGCCAGCAGCGCGATGCACCCGACGATGACCGCATCGATCGCCAGGCCTGCGGCAAGCAGTCCCCGGGCGCGCGTGCGGTCGCTGTCCTCGACCCGCTGCATCTCCAGGGCCTGGTCCAGGCCCAGCACGGTGACGACGATCAAGAGCTGGTACAGCGCGATGGCCGCCGAGAGCGAACCGAACCCCGCCACCGGCAGCGTGTATGCCAGCACCGGCGAGACCACCACCGCGGCGATCATCTGCATCGACCAGATGACGACATACAGCATCCCCCGGCCGAACAGGTCGGAGGCCTGCCCGCGAGAGGCCGCCTCCCCGTCCTGGGTCATGGCAGAGGCCACAGCTCCTCCTCGATACGGTCCAGCGCTGGCCAGGAGTCCTCGGTGAACTTGCGCGCGAACAGCGCCGGCGCCGTCGCACGGGTCCGGGCATCGCGCAGCGCCAGGAGATCCTCGACCCCCAGGACCCGCGGATGCGGGCTGGGCTGCTTGCCCCAGTCGATGTACCAGGCATGCTCGCCGCGCACGTGGCTGGCTTCCCAGTCCATCCCGAACGCCGGTGAGACGAGCAGGCTCGGTAGCATCACCTCGTCGGGGATCCACACGTCGTGGAAGTACTCGATCAGGTCGGGACGGGCCTCGACGAGCTCCAGCAGCTGCTCGGCGTGGCGGCGGGCGAGGATCTTCAGCTGCGACCCGCCGGCGGGTCGCAGCCCGCGCGGCCAGGGCCGCGGCACGAGGGACCACACCCGTTTGCGGTTGCGCACCCTGTTGCGGAAGATGAACCGGTCGTAGCCGCCCATCGGACCCCAGAACGTGATCGGCAGCCGCCACACGTCAGCCCAGGAGACGCCGCGCAGGCCAGCGAGCCGGCTGGCGAGCCGGTCCGCGCTCACTAGGGGATAGTCGGCGCCGGTCATCATGATGACATGCTCGGCGTCGGTGTGCTCCAAGGCCTCGCGGTACCCGGCGAGCTCGGCCTCCACCAGCTGGAACGTCGCCCAGTCGGACGCGAAACGCGGCACCGGGCGCACCCGCGGCGGCAGATCCCTGGTCAGCTCGGCATACTGCGCATCGGGCACCCGGGCATCGATGTGCAGGAAGACCGGGAGCCCGTCGAGCGCGTCCACCAGCCGTCTCAGCAGCTTTGGTTTGTCGTGGGCGAGGAGGACCACCGCGACGCTCATGAGCTGCCGCCTTCTGGCAGCTGGTAGACGGCCGCGCCATCGCCCTGGTAGACGACGGTGACCCCCGGCCAGTTCCGCAGCGCCTCCTCAAGGCGGGTCTGGTCGGAGACCAGCTGCTGGCCGTAGCGCTGGTCGAAAGCCTTCATCGACGCGGTCGCCAGCACGTACCGCACATCACCCGGCCTGGCCATCCAGTAGCGCATAAGCAGCTGCAGATCGGCCTGGGGGTCGTACTCGTCGCCGACCTTCGAGGGGTAGACCTCCTCGATGCCGGGTTCGTTGAGCAGCAGCAGCTCACGGGAGATGTAGAACACGTCCTTGCCCGACAGCGGCAGCGGGTCGGCCAGCTCGGTGCCGAGCGTGTACACCTGGGAGTCGTCGGTGATGTGGCTCTCTATCCAGCGGATGGCCTTGACGTTCTCTTCCCGCATCACACGCGTGTAGTCCATGCCGGTCGTACCGATGACGAACACCAGCGTCAGCGCAACCACCCCCGCGTTGCGCACCGGATGCCACGGCACCGTCCAGAACCGGCGGCCCGTCTTGGGCAGGTTGATCGACCCGATGATCGCGAGCCACGGCAGGCAGAACAACGTCACCCGGAAAGCGCCCTCCGCCCCATAGGAGGAGGCGGCGAACAGGCCCACCGGGCTCGCCGCAGCCAGCGCCAGGCCGAGGGTCATCTTGTTGCGGAACCGGACCAGCGCCACGATCGCAGCGACGCCGATGCAGAACAGGGCGAACGCGGGCACCCGGAATGTCACCATGTTGATCAGGTCCGGCGAGAGGGCGCTGGAGGTCTGCCTCGTGGGGGTCCGGAAGTTTTTGAGGATGTTGAACAGCTCGTCGGCGGACACGTACGACTTCAGCACACCCCGGTTGAGCAGCGCCCAGATCACCGCGGGGGTGATCAGGACCGCTGGGGCCCACCACAGCTTCATCAGCCGCACCACGACCAGCGCTATGCACACCAGGGTCGCGAGGAACGGGCTGATCTGGTGGGTGAAGGCGACGGTCACCGACAGCATCGCCGCCGCCGCTATCCGCGACCACCTCAGGCCCGCGCTGTTGCGCAGCAGCGCCATGGTGGCGACGGTCACGAACGCCAGGCCCACCACCTGGGGGGCGTAGAAGCTCGTGGTGAGGCTGGATCCGAGCGCGAACACCAGAGCCGCCCACCAGGCGCGCTCGTCGTCGACGAAATACCGCGCCAGGGCCGCGACGGCCAGGCAGTTGACCCCGGCGCCGACAGCCCCGAACACCGCGGCGTAGAGCATCATGTCGGACCACCCGGCGGCCTGCTGCACCAGCGCGCTGGACGTGAACAGACCCGAGTACGCCTGGTAGATGCCCTCGTTGCGGTCCAGGCCGTTGTTGGTGATCAGCTGCTGCACGATACCGATGTGCCGGGCCGCGACCTGCACCGTCGGCATGCCGTACATCATGGCCTGGCTCATCGGGACGACGGTGGCCAGCAGCACGATGCTCCAGCCGAGTCCCCTCGTGCTGGAGAACGCCCAGCACACGGCGAAGACGATCGCGCCGAGGCCGATGAACCAGAACGGTCCCGCGGCCCAGGCGGCGCCGTAGTAGCTGGGGGGCTGGGCGCGCACGGCGGCGGTGATCACCGCCAGCAGGAAACCCGCGGTGGCGAGCCCGACCGGCCCGGCGCTCGCCCGGAACGCTTGGCGCAGCCACGTCGCATGCGTTCCCGACGGGTGTGTGCGCGCCGCCCAGACCGCTCCCGCTACCGACAGCACGAGGATGGAGGCCCCTATCGCACGCGGATGCCAGAGGTTGTTGATCGCGAATGGGAACGAGCAGAGGATCAGCACCCCGAGGCTGCCGACGAACCACGCCAGGATGAGGTCCATGCCGCGCAGCCGGGTGACAAGCCCGATGACGAGCCCAGGCACGGTGTGCAGCGCGATGGCCACCAGCAGCCCCATGGCGCCGCCCTGGGCGCCGGCGATCACACCGGTGGCGGCGAAGGCCCCGAAGGTGGCCAGGAAGACCGCGAGCCAGAACCGGTTGACCCGGGACTCTGCCTCGGTGGCCTGTTCGTCTACCGCCACCGGCCGCATCTCGGGTTCTGGCGCATCTGAGGCGCGCGCCGGTTCGACGCGTTGATGCTGAGAGGCCTCGACACTCATCTGACCTCCCTGGATCTGGTGTGCTCGCGTGCGTGTTCGAAGACTGTGTTCCCCCCTGCCTCCTTGGATAGTAGCGAGCCCTGGCCCTCACCCCCTGGTTTTCCGGCTCGTTTCGGACCTGTCAGGGTGATCTGCCGCGGTGCCGCGTAGGGACGCATCGACGGGGCGACGGGCCTTCCGGTGAGCACGCTCTCCGGGCCGTCGGCGAGGGCGCGCGCGTAGTCGTCCAGGCTCAGGGCGATGGCCTCGATGGTGTGGTCGATGTCGGCCTCGGAGTGTGCCGCGCAGGTGACCCAGGACTGGGCGAGCACCCCGTGCCGCAGGAGTCCCTGCATCAGCACCGTCCGCATGGCCTGCGAGCGGTTGCCGTCGGCGTCGAGCGTGGTGAACACGAGGCACCGCGGGTCGCCGGCGGGGAACAGGTGGCGGCTGAGCCCGGCGGCGGATGTGACCTCGGTCATGCCCGCTGCGAGGCGCTCCCCCGCAGAGCGGATCGCGGCGATCGGGTCGGATGCGGCGTACTCGTCCATCACCGCCCCGAGCGCGGCGAGGCCGACGGACTCCGGCCCGTAGGTCGTCGACACGAGGAAGGGACGGTCCCGGCCGGTGGCCAGGCCGCCCAGGTCCATCAGGTCGGCGCGCCCGGTGAGCGCGGAGATCGCATAGCCGTTGCCGATGCCCTTGGCCCAGCAGCTGAGGTCCGGGCTGACTCCGGTGAGGGCCTGGATGCCGCCGGTGTGCCAGCGGTAGCCGGTGACGATCTCGTCGTAGACGAGCACCGTGCCGGTGCGGTCGCACAGCTCCCGCAGCCCGGTGAGGAAGGGCAGGTCGGGTTCGGTGGTGGCGTCGGCGGCCTGCAGCATGACGGCGGCCACGTCGCCCTGCTCGACGATGGCGCGCACCGCGCCGAGGTCGCCGTAGGGAAACAGGCTGCCCGCTTCGACCTCCGCGGGGAGGGTACCGGCGTTCATGGCGGTGTGGCCGATCCACCAGTCGTCCACAGAGAAGAACGACTGGTCGGCGACGGCAATGCGCCAGCGGCCGGTGGCGGCCCGGGCGAGTTTGACGGCGGCGGTCGTGACGTCAGAGCCGTTCTTGGCGAACTTCACCCGCTCCGCACCCGGCACGTTCGCCAGGAACCGTTCGGCGGTCTCGGCCTCCAGGAGGGTGGGGCGCGAGAAGCTGATGCCGTCGCGCTGCGCCCGGCGGACCGCCTCGTCGACCCGTGGATGCCGGTGGCCGAGGGTGACGGCGCGCAGCCCGATGCCGTACTCGACGTAGGAGTGGTTGTCAACGTCCCACACCTGCGCCCCACGGCCCCGCACGATCACCACCGGCGCGGACTCTGGGTACTGGTCCGGGCCGCGCGCATAGGTGTGGGCCCCGCCGGGGACGACCTCGTGGAGCCGCGCCTGGACAGCGACCGAGCCAGGCCAGGCGTCGATGCAGCGGCTCGGACGGGCAATCCCGCCGGGACCCGCCGCGACGAGCCGTCCCCTCAGCTGCGGATAGGCGGCCAGGACCTCGTCCTGCAGGTCGGCCAGCAGCAGCAGGACCTCCTCCGGGCCTGCCTCGATGAGTTCTTCCGGGCTGATGACCGGCACCCGGCTGCCCGGCATGCAGCGGCCCTGCTTGTTGGGCGACGCGTCGCCGACCGCGAGGATCGCGCCGGCCACCTCCCCCGCCATCGCCAGCTCCGCGACGGCCTTGGACGCCGCACCGTACGCGAACAGGCGGGTGCCGGTGGCCTGGCGGTCGGCCAGGTAGTCACGCAGCTGGCCCAGCGACTCCGACACCGCGTCAGCGAGGCCGGCGAGACCCTCCGGGGTGGCGAGACCCCGCCGGGCCTCGTCGTCGTACGCGGCCCGGAGGCCGGCGTCGGGCTGCCCGCCGCGTGCCGCGAGCACGACGGCGACCCCGCCGTAGAGGTCGTATCGCAGGGCGGTGACCGGGGTGAGACCTGCGAACTCCAGCGCACCACGCAGCGACGTGAGGGAGAAGTAGGCGTGGTGGCCGTGGCGCAGCGCGGTCCACTGACGCTGCTCGACGACGTCGCCGAGCGGCTGGATGAGGAACACGGCCAGCCCGCCGTCGGCGAGCGCCGCAGCGCGGCGCTCCAGGGCGGCCCGGAGGTCGCGGTCATGCATGAGGCCGAGGCTGTCGACCAGCAGGTCCGCGGGTCCGCTGACCGGCTCCAGGTCGAGGAAGGGCAGCCAGCTGCCGCCGTGCGGGGAGCCGAACTCGACGACCGTCCGCCGCCCGTCGAGGTGGCCTAGCCGGGCCAGGTCGGCGACCGCCTGGCGGGCCTGGTCGGTGACCGCCTGCGGCTCGGGCACCACGACCTCGGGTTCGGTGGTGTCGTCGGCGTCGAGCTGCGCCAGCCCGCAGGCGCGGCACAGCCGCATCGCCAGGGCGTGAGCGGCATCAGGCAGCGGGTCGCCGGGAAGCGGCCAGTGACGCGCCGACGGCTGCATCCCAAGGTCAAATACGACCGTATTGTCGCTGGATCCGCACAGCAGGCACTCAGCCATGCCACACCTCCGGCATGATGGGGTGATGGACGTACACGAGACCGACATCGACGGGGTGCTGAGATTCGTTCCCCAGCCGCACCGCGACGCCCGGGGCCTGTTCACCCGCACCTTCGACGCGGCCATCGGGGCGCGCCACAAGGTGGTGTTCGGCCCCGGTTCCCAGGACTCCCAGTCGCGTTCGGAACCCGGCGTGCTGCGCGGGCTGCACGGCCGGCTGGGCGACGGCGAGTCCAAGCTCGTGCGGGTCTCCGCCGGCGCGGTGCTGGACGTCGTGGTGGACGCGCGCCCCACGTCGCCGACCTTCGGACGCCACATCACGGTGGTGCTGGACGACCAGGAGTTCGCCGCGCTGTGGATTCCGGCGGGATGCCTGCACGGCTTCCAGGTGCTGCGCGGCCCGGCAGACGTGCAATACCGCATCGACCGGCCCCACGACCCGTCCGAGGATGTCGCGGTGCGTTACGACGACCCGGACCTGGGCATCGCGTGGCGGCCCGGCGAGGTGGTCATGAGCGACCGCGACCGGGCCGCCGGGTCCTGGGCGCAGCTGGTGGCCCGACTGTAGGGGGTGTCGATCGGGATCATCCGGCTCGCCTGCTGGCGGAACCTCCAGGGTCATTTCACCGCCCGGAGGTTGTCGTCGAGCTGGGAGCCCTCCTGCAGCTCCCGGATGCGGGCGAGACGGACGAACCTGTGGTTGAAGATGTCGTCGTTCATGCCGTACTCGCGGTAGGCGGCCGCCAGCTCGCGGGCTCCATCGAGGATGCTGTGACGCACCGTCGCCCCAGGCAGCAGGCGGCGCAGCCGGGAGAAGTCCACCCGGTAGGAGCGCGGATCGTTGCCGGCCTCGCCCGTGATCCGCACCGACGCCCCGGTCTCGGCGGCCACGACCTCCGCGATGTCGGCGACGGTCACGTTGTTCTCCTCGGAGCCGACGTTGATCTTCTCACCCCGGATCTCGTCGGCGGGCGCGGCCAGGGCGGCCGCGAAGACGTCGGCGATGTCGGCAGCGTGGACGAGCGGACGCCATGGGGTGCCGTCGGACAGGACGAGCACCTCGCCAGAGAGCAGGGCGTGGCCGACGAGGTTGTTGAGCACGATGTCGGCACGCAGGCGCGGGGAGAAGCCGAAGGCCGTGGCGTTGCGCAGCGAGACGGTGCAGAAGTCCTGGTCGGTGAGGCCGTCGAGGTCCGACTCGACACGCACCTTGCTGACCGCGTAGGGCGTGACCGGGGCGAGCTCGGCATCCTCCGCGACGAGCCCATCGCCCGCAGCCCCATAGACGCTGCACGTCGACGAGTAGACAAAACGTCCCACCCCCGCCTGCTTCGCGCGCTCGGCCAGCTGCACCGAAGCGAGGTGGTTGATGTCCTCGGTGATCTTGGGGGCGAGGTGCCCCAGCGGGTCGTTCGACAGCGCGGCGAGGTGGATGACCGCGTCGAAGCCCTCCAGGTCAGAGGCGGTCACGTCGCGCAGGTCACGCTGCAGGGTGGGCGGGTCGCTGGGGACGGGTCCCAGCACACAGCCGGCGAACCAGCCGGTATCCAGACCGGTCACCTCGTGGCCCGCGGCCTGTAACACCGGGGTCATGACGGTGCCGAGGTATCCCTGGTTGCCGGTGAGCAGGACCTTCATTCATGTACTCCAATCTTCACAACGGTGGTTGGTACGACGAACGCCTCGGCGTACCGCTGATGGCACTGGACGCCGCGCAACCGCATGAGCGCGGTGAACGCCTCGGCGTCGAACCATGGGTGATCCGCCTGGCTGGGGTAGTGGCGGGTGATCACGTCGATCTTCGCGCGTACCGCGCTCTCCGACACGGGGACGAAGGTGCTCGTGGCGGGCAAGTCCGACTCGTACTTCGCGATCTCGTAGCCCCACACCGGCTGACTGCGGAAGAGCTGGGCAGTCAGCTCGGCGACGAGCCGGTGGTCCTGGTGCATGTCACCCGGCTGCGGTCCGATGACCAGGTCCGGGTTACCCGCCTCGCGGAGCGCCATGACGGCGTTCTTCGCCTCCGCCCAGCTGCCCGGGAGGCGGTTGTCGGGGAACCCTGCGATGCCGACCTCCAGGGCTGCTCCCGCACACAGCTGTGCCAGGGCAGCACGCTCCTCGTCCTCACGGACGGTCCCGGCGCCGGTCAGCACAAGTGCCGTCACCCGCATCCCGGGGTTGGCCTGGCACAGCATCCTGACGGTGGCGCCGGCACCGATCGCAATGTCGTCGCAGTGCGCTGCCACGAGCGCAAGGTGCCTGATCGGCTCGAGGATCATGACACCATCGCCAGGGAGCGGGCCCACGGTGCGTTCCCGGACTCGTACATCTCGTCCAGGACGGCACGCTCCTTGAAGGTGTCGGCAGGCATCCAGAACCCGTCATGCTTGAACGCCAGCACGCGGCCACTCGGTGCGAGCGCATTGAACGCGTCGTCCAGGTCACGTCCGCGACCGAGGTGGTTGAAAACCGCCTGGCGCAGCACCAGGTACCCGCCGTTCTCGTGCAACGGCAGGTCCGAGACACTGTGGAACCCAGCGACAGCGTCGCCGTCGCGGACGTCAAGCACATGGAACGAGGCCTGCGGGCGTACCGCCAGCATCATCGCCGCCGCATCCGGTGAGGCATTCATCCGGGCGACCATGGCGTCTATTGAGGCGTCGGTGAAGACGTCGGCATAGTTTGCTAAGAACATCGGCTGATCGGCTATGAGGTGCCGCACCCGCCATAACCGTTCGCCGATCGGCGTCTTTAACCCCGTGTCGACATATTCAATATTCCATAATCGTGCGCGCGGGTAGCGGGCGACCACCTGGGCCACTGTCTCCCTGACCTGATCCGCCGCGTAGCCGAGGCACAACACGAAGTCTGTGTGGCCGAAGCTGGCGTAATGGCTCATGACATGCACCACGAGCGGCAGGTCGCCGACGGGCTGGAGCGGCTTGGGCAAACCTTCGCCATGGCAGCAGCGCATGCGCATGCCGTAGCCGCCGCAGAACAGTACAACTTTCATCTCTCCCCCAGGGTTTCGATGTCGAGGTCTGGCATCGGCCAGATGAGCCGGGTGCCAGGCTGTAGGGTTTCCGCGAGCTGCGCGGTGATCTCATCGCGCAGGTTCCACGGCAGGACGAGGACGTCGTCGGGGGCGTCCTCGATCAGATGCTCCGGCGAGACCACCGGAATCCGGGTTCCGGGGGTGTAGCAGCCATGCTTGAACACGTTGCGGTCGGCGGCGTAGGCCACCAGGTCGGGACGGATACCGCAATAGTTCAGCAGGGTGTTGCCCTTGCCGGGCGCACCATATGCGACCACCCGGCGGCCTGCGCGCCGGGCCTCGATCAGGAAGGCGACCAGGTCGTCGCGGATCTTCGCTACCCGGTCCGCGAGACCGAGGTAGCCGTCAGGGGTGTCGAGACCGGCCTCCCGCTCCGCCGCCTCGACCTGCGCCACCCTCGGGTGTTCGGCGACGCCGGCCTCCGCCGGGGCCGCCCACAGGCGGATCGAACCGCCGTGGGTGGGCAGGAGCTCCACGTCGACGAGCTTCAGCCCGCCGGCCGCAAGCCCACGGCGAGCGGCGAGCACCGTCCAGTACTGGAAATGCTCGTGGTAGACCGTGTCGAACTGGGCTGCGGTGACGAGCGAGAGCGCATGGTGCACCTCAATCGAGACCCGGCCGTGGTCCGCGACCAGTCCACGCAGCCCGGCGGTGAAGCCGAGGACGTCGGGGATGTGCGCCCACACATTGTTGGCCACAACCAGATCGGCCGGGCCATGCTCGTCGCGCACCTGCGCCGCCACATCCTGATCGAGGAACGCCCTGAGCACAGGAACCCCCTTGTTGCGGGCGGCGGCACCGCAGTTGAGACTCGGCTCGATCCCAAGACACCTGATGCCGCGGTCGACGACATGCTGGAGCAGGTATCCGTCGTTGGCGGCCACCTCGACGACGAAGCTATCCGGGCCAAGACCCAGGTCCTCCACCGCCCGATCGGTGAACCGTTTCGCGTGCTCCACCCACGAAGTGGAGTAGGAGGAGTAATAGGCGTAGTCACCGCCGAAGGTCTCCTCTGGCGTGATCAGGGCTGGGATCTGCAGCAGCAGGCAGTCCGGGCACAGCCGCAGGTGCAGCGGATACGTGGGCTCGGGCATGTCGAGCTGCTCACTGGACAGAAATGACTCACACGCCGGGCTCGCACCGAGGTCGAGCACGGATACGAGATCGACGCTGCCGCAAAGACGACAGGGGTTGGTCACCGATGGTCCTCCATATCAGTTCTGGGCTTGGGATCTGCGGCCGCGCCGGATGGCGATGCGGCCGACGATGTAACCGAAACCGGTCGTCGCGAGCGCGGAGACGATCGCGAACGCGCCTCCCAGCCCGCGGGCCCGGGTGCGCGGGAACGAGCCGAGCTCACGCAAGACACCACGCGGCAGGACCCGGGTGGCGTATGCCGTCTCGGTGGACAGCGATGCCTGGCGGGTGGTGCGCTCGGTGACGGCCGCCTTCGAGATGCCCTCGGCGTACGAGCGGCGCCACAGATAGCGCCACGTCAGCCGGTCCCGACTCACGTGGTGACGCACCAGGCTACGCGGTTCGAAGAGGATCTTGGCCCAGGGACGCTGCTGGGCTGCGCGGATACACAGCTCTGTCTCCTCGCAGCCGTACGGCACACGGCCGACCCGGCCGAGATCCTCGCCGAACAGCCCCGCCGTGCCGAACACCTCAGCCCTGAACGCCATGTTGCAGCCCATGACGTTGCGCACGGGGGCCACCGTGGTGGGCTGGCCCGCGTAGGTGCAGCCGACCACCCAGTCCAGCTCACCCCGTCCTGACGGGGCAGCGGGCAGCGAGACGGGCCTGCCGGCGTGGTCGGGCCACTGGGGGGTGGCCGCGCCACCCGTGATGAGTACGTCCTGGTCGCCGAACGGGGCAAGCAGTGCCTCAAGCCACCCCGGCTCAGGAGTGGCGTCGTCGTCGAGGAACACCACCACACCCGTCGTCACGAGACCGATCGCCGTGTTCCTGGCCCCGGACAGCCCCTGGCGGCGGGTGTTGGGCACGACGTCCACGAGCGGGCCGGCGAGCTCACCGGCGGCCCTGGCGAGAAGCTCGTCGTTGTGGTCGATGACGACAAGAACCCGGCCGTCGCGCCCGGACTCCCGGAGCTGCAGGGTCGCCGCCCGCACCCCGTCGCTGAGGTCCGCCCAGCGGTCCAGGGTGTAGGCGCACACGACGATGGTGACACTGTCCAACATGGCAGGGTCCACCTCTAGCGCGCCTGCCAGCGGGCACCGTTCAGGTGCACCGGGGCATCCGCCTGTTCCCAGTCACGTGAACGCAGCCGGCAGGTGGGCGCATGATGCCGCGCCGGAGCTGCGACGAGACGGGAGCGCTTGGCCCTGCCTCCGCGGAGCGTCTCGGCCGCGATCGTGCGCAGCACCCGCTGCCCGTCAGCGAAGGTGCGCAGGTTGCTCTCGCCATGGATGCGGTCGAGTTCAAAACTGGGCACCTCGGTGACCGCCAAGCCCGCCTGTGCGACACGCACTGTCAGGAGGGTCTCAATCTCAAAGCCGTCACCCCAGATACAGCTGCCGTCAGCGGGCTGGGGCTGGTCCGGGTCCGGTAGCTTCAAGGCAGGCAGGACGTCGGACCAGAAGGCGTTGTAGCCGTAGCAGAGGTCGGTGAATTTCGTGCCTAAACTAAGGTTGCTAAGAAAGTTGAGGCTCCAGTTGCCCGCTGCGCGTAAGCGGGTCAGGTCGACGGATCCTCCTCCCGACATGTAACGCGACCCTTTCGCGAAGTCTGCCCCGTCGACTAGGGCGTCGACAAACGCGGGGATCTCGCAGGGGTCGGCTGACCCATCGGCATCAAGCGTGACGATGACATCCCCGGCGGCGGCATACATCCCGCAGACTAAGGCATTGCCCTTGCCCGTACGCGTTTGCTCGACGACACGCACGTTGGACAGATGGCGACGAGCAACGTCGACCGTGCCATCGGTAGAACCCGCGTCCACAAGCACGACTTCGTACACGTCAGGCAGATCTGGAAGCAGCACCTCCAGGTTCTTGGCCTCATCTTTCGTCGGGATAACGATAGATACTCGTGGACTGCTTGAGCGAGCGCTCATGTAGCCCCCTTTCCGTTGGGATCAAGAAGTGCGCGTTCATGTTGATCGAATAACGCGCATAGCTGACCCTAGACGACTGCGACGCTGGGCGGCAGTGGTACGCCACAGGGGTATCGGCACCACCCCCTCAAACACACATATTCCCTAGTCAGAGCGGAAAAAGTCCGAAAGGATGACGCATTGTTAGCGGTGACATAGGGGGCCATCGGGCGACGTTAGAGCTTGTACGACGGGAATGGCGACGCCAACACGGGCGGCTAATACGGTCATCTTGGGGAAAAATTGGCCAAAAATACGACAATGAAATAGCTAAAGACACGACAGGGAATCCGCGGAATCCGTCGTCCGCCGCCGGCCGAGAGGGTCAGCCGAGCCCTGCGAGATCGGCCTTATCGCTCCGGCGGAAATGGCCTGAGACCGCTCTCCCAGCCTGCCTGGGGCCGCGTCCCAGACGGCCTGAATCCTGCCCTACAGGCCTAGCGAGACCACACTCAACAACTCGGGAACCTAACTTTGAGCCAAGGCTCCTAAGTAATATCAAATCCACAAAGCATAAGCTATATGAGGTCTATAAAGACGACGCACATAAATATTTTTAATGCGATTGTAGTTGATTCTAAAATCAGGTTTTCTCCACCCCTACCCAGAGGACGCCCGGTCATCCGCCCCTGACGGACCGGCTGGGCGCCTTCTGGGTCTCGCAGCTGCATCAGGGCAGTTCCAGGACGGCCGGGCCAGGACGGTCGGCGGCCAGCTGCAGGCGGCCGTCTTCCACGGTGGCCCAGTCGGGGGTGAGGAGCGTGCCAGCGGGCACCGCGACGACCTGGTCGGCGTCGATGAACAGCAGGCGGCGTTCGCCGGAGCGTCCCAGCCGCGTCCACGCCCCCTCGACCTCCAGCTCGCCGTCCGCGACGAAGTCGGGCAGCAGCTGGCCGGCCACCCGCATCCAGCGCCCGACCCCCGCGAGGATCTCGGACTGCCATGCGGGCAGCGTCCCGTCGGCCTTCGGACCGACCCCCAGCAACATCCGCCCGCCCCGCCACACGATGTCGACGAGATGCCTCATCAGCTCCAGCGGGGTCATGGCATGCTCGGGACCCTCGGCGGCGTTGTAGCCGAACGACAGCCCCACCCCACGGCAGTGCTCCCACACCGCCGCCTCCTCGCAGCGCTGGAGGTGCTTGTACTCGCTGGTGGCATAGTCCTGGTGGGGCACCTGCCAGCGGTCGTTGACCAGACCCTCGGGGTGGGCGGCGTAGTACTCCTCGAACACGGTGCCGATGCCGTCCGGGCCGAAGTCCTTGCCGGCATCCGGCCAGTTGATGTCGTTCCACAGCACGTCGGGGCGGTAGCGGGCGATCAGGTCACGCAGGTGACTTGCGGCGTAGGAGGCGTACTCCTGCCCGAGGGGGCGCTCGGTCAGCTCCCAGTCGTCGCGCAGCCCGATCGGCACTGTCGGCGCGGCATGCCAGTCCAGGCCGCCGGAGTAGTAGGCCCCGAACCGGATCCCGGCGCGGCGGGCGGCCTCAGCCCATTGACCCACCAGGTCGCGCTTGGGACCGCGGTGGACGGTGTTGCGGTCGCCGGTGCCGGGCGCATCCCACAGACACACCCCGTCGTGGTGCTTGGTGGTGACCATCACATACGTCCCGCCGGCCGCCACCAGCTCGGCGACGGCGGCGTCGGCGTCGAAGTTCTCGGCCTGCCACTGGTCCAGGAAGTCGTCATAGTCGCAGCCGCCGTGCACCTGCTGGTGGTGGAGCTGCGCGGGGCTGCCGTCGAGCCGGATGGTGTTGTAGTACCACTCGGCGTAGGGGTTGTGCCGAAACCACTCCACCGGCGGGATCTCACCCAGCTGGGCGACAGGCTCGCCCCAGGCGGGGACCGAGTAGGGCCCCCAGTGGATGAAGAAGCCAAGCTTCGAGCGCCGGAACCACTCCGGGGTCGGGCGGCTGAGCATCGCCCAGCGCCCGGCGTCGCGTTCGATTTGATCCTGCAGGTCAGCGGCCACCGAATCCTCCTATGTTCAGGCCCTTTGCGAGTTGTTTCTGCATCGCCACGACGATCACGAGACTGGCCAGCACCGCGATCGTGGACGCGGCCATCAACGGCCCCCAGTCCGTGCCGCGTTCCCCCGAGAACATGGACAGGCCCAGCTGGAGAGGCGCCTTGTCGGTGCTGTTGATGATGATCAGCGGCCACAGGAAGGCGTTCCAGTAGTCGATGAAGGCGAAGGCAGCCACGACGGCGATCGGACCGCGCAGCAGCGGGATGATCACGTGGAACAGGATCTTCACCTGGCCTGCCCCGTCAATACGGGCGGCTTCCTCGTAGTCGCCGGGCAGTGAGAGCAGGAACTGCCGCAGCATGAAGGTGCCGAAGGCCCCGAAGGCGAACGGCAGGATGATCGCTGGGTAGGTGTCCACGAGCTCGAAGGCGTCGGCCCCCAGGAACAGAGGGATGACGAGGACCTCGATGGGCAGCACCAGGGTGGCGATGAAGACCGAGAACAACGCCGACCGTCCTGGGAACTCCAGGCGCGCGAAGGCGTAGGCGTTCAGCACGGAGACCACCACGGTGATCAGCGTCCCGACGATCGCGTAGCCGAAGGTGTTGATCAGGATCTGCACGAACGGGATGGAGGTGAAGGCCTCCGCGAAGTTGTCCCAGCGCACCTCGTCCCCGAACAGGTCGGCGCCGGTGGACAGCACCTGGTTGCTCGGCTTTAGCGCGGAGAACAGCATCCACGCGAAGGGCGAGACGAACGCCACACCCACGATCACGAGCAGCGTCTTGGAGACCACCTTGCCCCAGCGGCGGGGCTGCGTCCTGTCAGGAGTCATAGTTGACCCACCTCTTCTGACCGACGAACTGCAGAGCCGTCATCAGCATCACCAGCACGAAGAGCACCCATGCCAGCGACGACGCCAGGCCCAGCTTGTCGTAGGAGAAGGCGCTGCGGTACAGGTGCAGCACCAGGGTGTTCGTCGACTCGCCCGGACCGCCCTTGGTGAGCATGAACGGCTGGGTGAACACCTTGAAGGCGCCGATCACCGTCATGACGGAGGCGAAGAACAGCGACGGGGAGAGCATCGGGAAGGTGACTTTCCAGAAGCGGCTCCACGCGGTGGTGCCGTCGATCCTCGCGGCCTCCATGACTGCCGGGTTGATGTTGTTCAGGCCGGCGGCCAGCACCACGATGTTGTAGCCGATGGCCTGCCACAGCGACATCAGGATCAGCGAGACCATCGCCCAGACCGGGTGCCCCAGCCACGACGGCCCGGTGATGCCGATCGTCTTGAGCATCCCGTTGACCACGCCGCCGTCGTCGAGCATGACCCGCCAGATGAGGGCGTTGGCCACCATCGGGGTGACCACGGGGATGAAGAACAGCACCCGGAAGAACGGGGCCCAGTCGGGCAGCGAGTGCAGCCAGACCGCGATCCCCGTCGACAGCACCAGGTTCACGGCGGTGTAGCCGATGGCGAACACCAGGGTGTTGCCGAGCACCGTGTAGAACGCCGGGTCCTGGCCGGACAGCAGGCGCACGTAGTTCTCCGCCCCGACGAACTCGGGGTCTCCGTAGAGGGGCCAGTCGTGGAAGCTGATCACGATGGACGCGATCAGCGGCACCACGATGAAGATCAGGAAGCCGCCCATGCCGGGAGCGAGGTGGAAGAAGGCCAGCAGCCGCTGGTTGACGCCGGGCTTGCCGGCCTTCTTCACCTTCCCGCTCCGGGCCGACGGCTGGGTAACCGTCGTCATCGGCTCAGTTCACTGACTTCTCGATGGCGCCCAGGATGTCCTCGGCGGTGCGGCTGCCGCGGGTTCCCTCCGGCGAGTACTGGGTGAACTGGGTCACCACCTGGTTCCAGGTGGGGGTGGTCACCAGCGGCTGGCCGTCGGCGAGCAGGGCCTTCATCACCTCGGCGTCCTGGGCGGGCTTGCCCTCGGCCCATCCCGACAGCGACGCCTCGATGGACGGCACGGTGCCGCGGTTCTTGCCGACGTAGGCCACCACCTCGGGGGTCGTCATCTTCATGATGTTCTGGAAGGCCGCCTTCTTGTCGGGGCACTTGGCGGAGATGCCGAATCCGGAGCCCTGGATCATGCCGACAGGCTTGCCACTCTTCGACGGCACGACGGCGACGCCCACCTCGTCCTCCATGCCCTGGCGGATGGTCGAGTAGAACCACGGGCCCTCAATCACCATGGCCACCTTCTTGGCCTGGAAGCCCTGCATCGGGACGTCGGTGGGGTCCGCGGGACTCGGGGCCGCCGCGACGCCCTCCTTGCCAACCAGGTCGAAGGTCTGCTGGATGTCGGCGACGAAGTTCGGATCGGTGATGTTCAGCTTGCCGTCCTTGACGGGGACATTGCCGTTGGCGAAGGCGAACGGGAGGTAGGGGTAGCTGATGTCGGGCGCGACGGCGAAGCCCTGGACACCGTCCTTGGTGAGGGCCTTGGCATCGGAGAGGAACTGTTCGTAGGTGTAGTCGGTGCCGGGTTCCTTCAGCCCGGCCTGGGCGAACATGGTCTTGTTGTAGAACATCACCATCGGCTCGGCGTCGTAGGGAATGGCCCGAACCTTCCCGTCCACCGTCATGCCGGTCATCATGGCCTGGTTGTACTTGGCCAGGTCGAGTCCTGCCTCCTTGGCGAGATCGTCGAGCGGGGCGAGGAGGTCGCCGAGCTCCTGGGCGCGGGCCGCCTGCGTGGTGACGATGCAGGGCGCGTCGGAGGACGACATTCGGGTCTTGATCTTGGTCCAGTAGTCCTGGAAGCTGGGCCCCTCGATGTCGAGCTTGAAGTTGGGGTCGGACTCCTGGACGCCCTTGACGAAGGTCTCCCACTGGGCGCGGTCGGATTCGTTGGACACCCAGGTGTACATCTTGCCGGCCTGCGCGCTCTTGTCCTTGGATCCCCCAGAACAGGCCCCGAGCCCGAGGGCCAGGGTGGCACACAGCAGCGCTGCTGCTGCACGACGGTACTTCATACGAACTCCCTTGTCGTAATCGGTCGGTCTCCGGAACGGAAGGCGGCTGCGTCTCGTCCGAGTCTCCGAGGTTAGCGTTAACATCGGAGATTGTACGGTCCTTTCCACAGTTTGTCACCAAATTTGTCGACAGACTGTCCACACCATCCAGCGACGTCAGCCCCAGCGGGCGGGAGACGACCCACTCGCAGGACCACACCGCCCACCAGCCTCACTCCCCTGCACCGAACTGACACCAGGCTGGACATCGTCATCGCACACCTGGAGAGTCCCACTGAGACGCGCCAGCCATAGCTGGTCTTTATTAGTGTTTGCTTTGAGGTCGCCATCATTCCAGACTCGGACATTCACAGTGTCGTCGGAAACTAACTGTCCATAGATCTCTTGAATGACAGCCCCGCTCTCTCCAAAGGAGTAGAGGACCTTGTTCGCTTGAGACAGCACCTCATCTGATGCGAGGGGGACCTCCAGAATCGTCTCACCTTCAATTTCGTGGGCTTTGGCATCTGCCCAGAGCTGCTCCGCGCCACTGTGGGGTACATAACCGAGCCTCTGCGCCCGGTCGCTCAGCTGGGAGGTCTGTTCACTTGATAGCTGCTCTACCTTTTCATGCGCAGCCGTGATCTGCTTCAGGTCAGGCTCAGCGTAAGTGATGGTGGTTGGGGAGTCCTCGTCAACGACTGCATGCGCAGACTAGGCTGGCATCTGGCTCACTGCCAGCGCAAATGCCGTGACCGCAGCCGCAATGGCAATGGCTACTTCAAACACTTTGCTAGTCGCGCTAGTCTCGTGGCAGCGGCCTCGTATCTCCGCAACTAAAGCAGCGAGCAGAGCGACGAGCACCAACAGGAGGAACCACACGCGCTGGTCCTGGAACAGTGGTAGGAACGACAAGGCCAAGCACACGAGCCCGCAGAACAGCAGGAGAAGTGCCGCGCGCCGATTCTTGTTTAACTTGACAGCAGGCATTATTCTTCACCTCTTCATAGAGTTCAGTGATCCCCACACGACTGCCGCAAAGCAAGTCCGAATAGCAAGATGCCCTACCACGACATCGCGAGGGAACTTGTTGGACTATTTTGACCACGAGGCTACCCCCTCGCCGCCTTGCCACAATAGGGTACATCGGCTCTTTGCCTATCTGCCCAAAGAACGGCGAATCTCAGACAGAATCGAATCCCGTATGACTACTAATTTCACCGGCCCCGGCAGCAATCGGGCGGTTCTAGGACCTCCACATGGCCGACACGCAGCCGACAGACAGAATGTCTGGTCAGCAATGGCGAAGATGGCCCCCGGCCGCGGGGGTGGTGTGCTTCGCGCTATCTGTGGCCTAGGGACGGCTCAGCACCCGCCCGGCCGCGGCGAATCAGCCGGTCCCTACGGCAGAGCCCTCAGGACCAGGACCCTCTCCTCGATCAGCCGGAACAACGGGATCCAGGTGAAGAACCGGGTCCGGGGGTCGATCCGCCTCATTCCCTCGGACAGGAGGACGTCGCGCTCTGGACGGAAGCCGGGCGCGACGGTACGGCAGAACTCGGCGCCGTTGCGGCAGCCGTAGGTGAATCGCGCCCCGGACGCGGCTATCGACTTCTCCCTCCCGAAACGCTGGAACAATGGGGTCATGACCTCGACCAGCGCCGTCGCCCCGGGGAAGGCGTCGTGGATCAGGCCCATCAGGGATCTCAGGTCCTGGACGGTCAGGTACATGGTCAGCCCCTCGACGATGACCAGCACCTCGCCGGTAGCCTCCACCTGCTGCGGCCATCCGGGGTCCATGGCGGAGGCGGCGATCATCTGGACTCGCTCGATGCGCCCTAGCAACCGCTCCCTGAGTTCGATCACCGATGGCAGATCGAGGTCGTACCACCGCACCTGCCCGTCGTCGACGCGATGGAACCGGGTGTCCAGCCCGCAGGCGATGTTGACGACCGTGCCGCCGGGGTGCTGGGCGAGGAAGTCGCGGACGAGATCGTCAAACAGCAGGGTGCGTGCCGCGGTCCCGGCAGCCATGGCCCGGTCGGAGCGGGCGGCGGAGAAGTCGTAGTCGAGCCGCGCGACCATGTCGATGGCCTGCGGGTCGGACAGCAGGTGCGGATGGGACTGGGAGTACTGGGCACGGGCATGCAGGGTCAATAGCATCGTCTCCGGCACCCCGGTGAGAGTCACTTTCTCCATGAACCCAGTATCGGCCCTCATCAGAGGACCTGAACAGGTGTCAAGGCTCAGCAATCCCGCACCGCGGAATCACCACCGACGCGCGCACCCAGCGCGCCTTCTGTCTCACCGGCGCAGCGCCTGGCTGCCGCTCACCACACATCGATGCTCCACGAGTAGACCGGGACTCCCTCCTCGGTGGCCATGCCTTCCAGACGGAACGGTATGACGCTTCCATCGCGGTATTCAGGCGTGCAGGAGTAGCCGTCGGCCCGGTGCTCCGAGACGAGACTGGCCACCTTCTCGTCGCAGAGGTCCTTGCGCTCGACGATGCCGGCGGGGACGAAGACCCGGTTCAGGGGTAGCTCCTGGCCGCCGAAACGCACCGGAAGCAGGTACAGGGGAGCCAGCTTCCCCTCCGCTGCCAGGGCCTCGGCCTTCAAGACGGAGTCGACCGTCGCGTAATCAAGCGGCTGTGGTTGCTTCCTGCCCAACCAGTCGAGAAAACCCATCATCACCTCCGTCTACGCGCCTACAACTCACCTGAAGCGCGCTTATGGATCTGTTCCCCTGTAACCAGCCTAACCAGGTGGCGACGGCAAGACACGGAACCCGGCCAGGGGTCATCCGAAAGACCGACACGCGCGGATGCGGTCCGGGATCAGAATCCCAGACCCTTCAGCCAGTTCTGCAGGTCCTCCTGGCGTCTCCCGGTGTCCTCACTGTCCCAGGCCCCCAGGTTGTGCTCGCCGGCCAGGGCTCCGTCGCGCAGGTAGACGACCCGGTCCGCGAGGACTGCGCAGGCGGGGTCGTGGGTGACCATGACGATGGTGGTCCCCTCCACATTGATGTCGTTGAGGGCTTTCATCACCTCTCGCGTGACCGTGCTGTTGAGCGCACCTGTCGGCTCGTCGGCGAACAGGATCTTCGGCTCGGTCGCGATGGCCCGGCACAGCGCGGCACGCTGCAGTTGCCCACCGGAGACCTCGGTGACGCCGTGTGTGGCCACGTGCTCGATGTCGAAGCGCTCCATCAGCTGGTCGACGCGCTTCCTCGCGGCGTCGCGGGACTCAGGGAAGGCCTTCAGCACCGGCAGCAGGATGTTGTCCCGGAGCGACAGGTTCGGCAGCAGATAGGCCTGCTGGAACACGAACCCCATCGTGGTCAGCCGCAGGTGGCTCATCTCGGAGTTGCTCAGCCCGGTCAGGTCCTGGCCACTGAGCAGCACCTGCCCGCCGGTCGGCCGGTCCATGCCGGAGAGGCTGTACAGCAGCGTCGACTTCCCGGACCCGGAGGCCCCCATGACGACGAGGAACTCCCCGGAGCGCACCTCCAGGTCGATGCCGTCGAGGACCTGGACCGGCGGGTCTGCCGATTCGTAGGTCTTGGTGAGACCATGGCATTCAAGCATCACTTCATAGCGCCGCATGGATTCCTTTCACTGCCGGGCGAGCCAGGAGCTCTTGTCGGCGCGGAGCAGGACACGGGACATCAGGAGGGCGACGGCACCGCCGCAGGCGACCAGCACCAGCGGGCACAGCACCCAGACGAGGGGGCTGGGCACGAACGCCAGCTGCGTGATCCCCATGCCCGCCGCCGAGATGGCCGCCCCGGCCAGGCGCTCACCTGCCGTCACGGTGAACAGCACCCCCGCGAGAGCACCGGCCACGACGCACAGCAGGGTCTTGGACAGCAGCTGCGCCGCGAGCTCCCGACCGGAGAAGCCCAGCGCCGACAGCACCCCGTGCTGGCGGCGGTCGCGGGTCAGTCGCAGGCGCAGGAAAAGCACCGTGATCAGCGTCGCGACGCCGATCCCCATCACGCACGAGACCAGCGCCGCCCCGCGCAGCGCCCCGGTCACATAGGAGAGGGTCTGCGACGCGTACCGGGCCATCGGGAACACGGTGCTGCTGGGGAATCGCTGCGCATAGTCGGAAGCGACGGCATCGACGTCCACGCCTGGCCCGACGTCGGCGTAGAAGATGTAGCTGACGGCCCCAGAGGTGACCTTGCCACCCAGTTTCGCGGTGTATCCGCCGCTGGTTGCGTCCTGATAGACGCCACTGACCGTCAGGGTCACGGGCTGCCCGTCGGCCTGCATTGAGATGGGCTGGCCAGGCCTGACCCCGAGCTTGCGGGCGTTCAGCACCGACAAGGCGACCTCCCCGCTCCGCGGGCCGGTGCCCTCCAGGAACTCGACGGTGGAGCCCGAGTAGTCGCCGGCCTCCAGCCGCATCGTCTCCCACCCGTCGGGGCCCTGGACCTGCCGGATGACGTTCGCGTAGACGATCCCGTCCCGCAGCCGGGAGTCCTCGCTCATGGCGGCCAGCATCGCCTCGCGTTCCGCGTCGGCGTTCTCGCCCTTCACGTCGATGCGCAGGTCGTATTCGGGGGCGCCCAGGTAGGTGATGAACTGGGGGCTCTCGAAGGTGGTCAGCAGGTTCAGCGGCAGCGTGACCTGGACGGCGGCCAGGAAGAACACAACCGGGATCAGCACCCACGAGGCGGCCTGCGTCCGCAGGTCGAGGAGGACCAGCCACCAGTTCATGCTGCGGCCCTTGAGACGATCCAGTGAGACGCGGTGAGCCCGGCGGGCCAGTTTCCGGGACCGCCGCACCATCGCCGCGTCGCCGAGCATGCTGCCATGGACGAGCGCGTTGACCACCTGGGCCCGTCTCACCCCGCGCAGCACCCCCCGGCACAGGCCCATGACGGTGGCGTAGACCACCAGCAGCGCGACCACCGGCACCACCAGCGAGATCCCACCGATTGGCGCCCTCGCGTAGTTGACCTGGATGGTCTGGGTCAGCAGGAAAGTCGCCCCGATGGCCGCTGCCCCGCCGAGCAGGCAGGAGACGGCGGTCATGAGCCGGTATTTGACCAGGAAAAGGCCCGAGATCGTGGCGTCGGGCAGGCCGATGGCCTTCATCGCCCCGATCTGGTGCACCTCGTCCTCCAGCGTGCCGCGGATCACGAACCGCAGGCTGAGCAGGGCGATCGCGATCAGCAGGAGGCTGGCGAGCACCAGCACGACGGCGACTATCCCGTCGCTGATGGCGTTGATCATCTGGATCATCACGAAGGTGACCGCCGGCCCGTTCTTCGGCAGGCCGGGATCTGCTGCGTAGGCGGTCTGGAAGGCCTGCGCCTGCCCGGGATCCGCCAGGCGGTACTCAGCGATGATCTCCGGGCTCCCACCGCCCGCCTCGCTCAGGGCGGCGAAGTCGGCATCCGAGACCAGGAACCGGGTGGCCGTCGACATGGAGGAGGCCATCTGGGGGTCGCGGACGAATCCGGCGATCTGCAGCGACCGCACCCCCGAGGTGGTCCTGATGCCGAGGACGTCACCGGCCTGGAGGCCGAACCTCTGCTGGTAGGCGACCGGCACGTACACCGTCCCCGTCTCGGGATGGGCCACCTGCGAGTTCTCGTCGAGAAGGAAGTCGAACCTGGGGTTCTGGGTGACGAACAGGTTCTCGACGAGGCTGCCCGACATGTCCCCGGAGATCCCCGCCGACGGCCTGCTCCAGGTCAGCGCGGCGGAGTCGTAGTCGAGCATGCGCACGACCACGCGGTCGGCGATCTCGGGATGCTGCCCGGCGAACCGGTCGAGCGAGTCGGCCGAGTAGTCGCCCGTGTGCATCTGCAGGAAGTGAGGTGGCTTACCGGCCTCGAAAAGCTGGTCCATCGAGCCGACCAGCCGTTCCATCACCATGCCACCGGTGACCATCAGGAAGGCGCTCAGCAGGATCAGGACGGCCAGCGCGATGTTGACGCCCTTGTTGCGGCGCAGATCGCCCAGGGCGTAGCGCATCGCCATCTCGTCCCGGATCCCCATGCCCCCGAACACCATCAGTGCCTCCGGGCCACCAGCCGCAGATCACTGGTTCCAGCAGTACCAGAGCGCATCTCAGCGCCTCTCCACGACTTCCGGGAAGCCGTCGAAGGGCATCGGATCATGGACCGTGACGATCCACCGGGTTTCCTGCACTACGAACATGATCTGAAAGTCTCACCGTCGAGGATGATTACCCGATCATCGTAACCGCCGGCGACGCCGTTCGTGCGGAAATGACATCATCCGCATGGATTTGGCAGTGCACCTTCGTAACCTCGCCCCGCGCACACCCACCCAAGGCCCTGTCCAGGACCCGCCCGAGACGCCCGGACGAGACCATCGCTCGGCTCCCTCGGACGAGTCGTCGCGGAGCCTGACCGTAGCCCGCCCACAGCAGGAGCATCACCAGGGCGAAGGACCACAAGCGGGCCGCCCCTGGTGGGGCGGCCCGCTGCGGATTGAACGGATGAGCTGAGTCAGCTCAGCGCAGATAGTGACGCTGATCGACCTTCTTGCCCTCATACCAGAGGCGAGCCTGCTGCGTGGACTCCAAACGAGAAACCTCCGACACCGGCACATCCCACCAACTCGAACCAGGCGGATTCGGACCATACAGATCAGTCTCGATATGAATCATCACCGGGCCATCAGACGCAACCGCCTCCGCGTAGGCCCTGCGGAACTCGTCCATGCCATGGACACGCAGCACCTTAATGCCCCACGACTCCGCGTTGGCGGCAATGTCGACGGGCAGCAGGTCGCCGTCGGCGTTGTGCGGGGTCTCGCCGCTGCGGTACCGGGTGCCGAACCGCTGCGACCCGTGCGACTCCGACAGCGCGCCGATCGACGCGAAGCCGTAGTTCTGCAGCAGCACGAAGATCACCTTGACCTTCTCCTGGACGATGGTCGCCAGCTCCATCGGCAGCATCTGGTAGGTGCCGTCGCCGACGATGGAGACCACCTCGGCGTCGGGCCGCGCGAGCTTCACGCCCAGCGCCGCAGGGATCTCGTAGCCCATGCAGGAGAAGGCGTACTCGACGTGGTACTGCTCCGGCGTGGAGGCCTGCCACAGGCACTGGAGATCACCTGGCATGGAGCCGGCGGCGTTGATGACGACGTCCGCCGGACCCATCAGCTCGTTGAGCGCGCCGAACACCTCCGTCTGGGCGGGCAGCGGCGTCTGGTCGCGGTGGTAGCACTCTCGGGTCTTCTCAGCCCAGCAGGCCTTCAGCTCTGCGATGCGTGCCGTGTACTCGTCGCTGACGTGGTAGCCGCTGAGGGCCGCGGTCAGCGCCTCCAGCGACTCGCGGGCGTCGCCGACCACCATTTCCGCGCTGTGCTTGGCCGCATCAAAAGCCGCCACGTTGAGGTTGACGAACTTGACGTCAGGATTCTTGAACTGGGTGTGCGACGCGGTGGTGAAGTCCGAGTAGCGCGTCCCGATGCCGATCACGACGTCGGCCTCGTCGGCCAGGGCGTTCGCCGACGCGGCCCCCGTCGACCCGACGCCGCCGACCGCCGCGGGATGGTCGTGGTTGATGGCGCCCTTGCCGGCCTGGGTGTCCGAGACGGGAATCCCCGTGGCATCCGCCAGGGCGCGCAGCTGCTCAGCGGCCGCCGCGTAGATCACGCCACCACCGGAGACGATGAGGGGCTTCTTGGCGTCGCGGATGATCCCGGCGGCCCGGGCGATGGCGGCGGGCTCGGCCGGTGGGCGGCGCACATGCCAGATGCGTCGCGCGAAGAACTCCTCCGGGAAGTCGAAGGACTCGGCCTGCACGTCCTGCGGCAGGGCGATGGTCACGGCCCCCGTGTCGGCGGGGTCGGTCAGGACCCGCAGGCCCGCCAGCAGCGACGGGATGAGCTGCTCGGGACGCTCGATGCGGTCGAAGAACCGGGAGACGGGACGGAAGCAGTCGGTGGCGGCGGTCATCGGCGAGACCGGATCCTCGACCTGCTGCAGCACCGGGTCGGGCCACCGGGTGGCGAACTGGTCGGAGGGGAACAGCAGCACCGGCAGCCGGTTTGTCGTCGCCAGGGCCGCGCCGGTGACCATGTTCAGCGACCCAGGACCGATCGACGAGGTGCACATCCAGGTGCTGAGCCGGTTCGTGGTCTTGGCATAGGCTGCGACCGCGTGCACCATGCCCTGCTCGTTGCGGGGCATGATGTAGCGCATCCGGCCACCGTCGGGGGTCGGATCCACCTCGTTCTGCAGCAGGGCCTGCCCGATGCCCGCGACGTTGCCGTGGCCGAAGATGCCGAAGGCGCCCGCGATGAGGCGCTGCTCGACGCCGTCGCGTTCGCTGTACTGGTTGACGAGGAAGCGGATGATCGCCTGCCCGACGGTGAGACGCACTGTAGACACGGGTTTTCCTTAACTGTTGAGGGGGGTCATCGGGAGCCGGGGATCGACCTGCTGGTCAGGCCAGGTATCGCGGATCCAGGTGTAGGCGGGGTCGTCGGTCATCAGCCAGGTGGAGTCCTCGGCGGGCCCGGCCATCACGTTGAGGTAGTAGAGGTCGTAGCCGGGGGCCGCCACCGACGGGCCGTGGTAGCCGTGCGGCATCGTCACGACGTCACGGGAATGCACCTCGGCGCAGACGTCGATCTGGTGACCCGACGGGTAGATGCGCTGCAACGCCATCCCCGGCGACCCATTCCGCCCAGGCCGCACCTCGTAGTAATAGATCTCCTCCAGGACGCGCTCCACCTCAGTGTGCTCGTCGTGCTTGTGGGGCGGGTAGCTGGACCAGTTGCCGCCGGGCGTGAGGACCTCGCAGGCCAGCAGGTGAGAGGTCTCCACCTGATTGCCGAGCGCGTAGTTGTTGACCTGCCGCGAGCACGGGCCCGCGCCCCGCAGCGTCGTGACGACCTCCGTGACGGGGCAGTACCTGACCGGCAGGTCGCGGGTGGCCTTCGCGGCGGGCAGCGCGAACCGGCCCCCGGCCTCGCTGCGGACGGTGAAGGTCTTCCCGCGGGGGATGTAGAGGTAGTCGGTGATGCCGGTCCACACCTCCTCGCGTCCATCCAGCGCGTGGGCCTGGCCGTCCACCTCGACGACGCACCCGCCGGCCAGGGGCAGCACCAGCAGCTCGGAGATGCCCGAAGTCACCTCCTGCGACCCGCCGGCGGGCAGCGCCAGCACCCGGATGGAGCTCCACTCCCAGCCGGCCCGTTCGATGCTGACGTCGGTCTCGAACTGGCCGTGGGCGGTGCTGCCCGCCTTGATCACGTGGGTTTCGTTGTCCATATTCTCCTCCTCAGTCCCGGACGCGGCTGACGACCGGGACAACCTGCGGATTGGCTGCCATCAGGCGCTCCACCTCGTCGATGCGCGGCATGGCGGTGGAGCATTCGAGCCGTGACGCGACGAGGGCGCCGGCCGCCGAGGCAAACGCGACGGTCTCGGCCAGGTCCCAGCCCTGCAGCAGGCCGTGGCACACCGCTCCCCCGAACCCGTCGCCTGCGCCAAGCCCGTTGCGGACCTGGACATTCGTGACGGGAACGTAGACCCGCTCCGTCGCGGTGCGGGCCAGGGTGCCCATCATTCCCTGCTTGACGATCGCGATCCTCACCCCGCGTTCCAGGAGGGCGAGGGCGGCTGCGTCCGGGTCGGTGCTGCCGGCTGCAATCCGACACTCCTCCAGGTTGCCGATGGCCACATCGACGTGTTCAAGGGCCCGCTGCACCTGCGTCGTCGCCTCCTGCTCGCTGCTCCAGAACCGCGGCCGGTAGTCGAGGTCGAGGACGGTGACGCCGCCGTCGCGGCGGCGCAGGGCCTCGAAGTGCGCGCTGCGCGACGGCTCCACCGACAGGCCGCTGACGGTCAGCCACAGGATGCGCGCGGTGGCGGCGTCGCGGGGCAGGTCGCCGATGCCGATCTCCAGGTCGGGGGTGGTGGGCTGGCGGTAGAAGAACAGCGGGAAGTTGTCGGGCGGGAAGACCTCGCAGAAGGTGACCGGGGTGTTGAACTCGGGATTCACCACGACGTGCGTGGCATCGACGCCGAGCCGGGCCAGCTCGGAGCGGACGAAACGCCCGAAGGGATCGTCACCCACCCCCGTGGCGCAGGCGACGGAGTGTCCCAGGCGGGCGACCGAGACCGCGACATTGGCCGACGAGCCGCCGAGGAACTTACCAAACCGGGTGACGTCCTCCAGCGGGGTGTTCATCTCCAGCGGGTACAGGTCGACGCCGCACCTACCGATGGTGCAGACATCGAGTACCGGCTCATCCACGGCGATGACTCCTTGAATGGGGGCTGCTCACAGTCTGCCTGCACCTCCAGCCCCAGTCAACCTATGTCAGGACATTATCCACAATCCTTATGCCAAGCGGTGTCGCAAACTTGTATGATCGCTTCCAAGCCATCGAAGTCACACAGACAGGTACCCACTGCCCGGCCCGAGGATCGCACCATGGAACCGACCTATGAACCAGAGATCACCCTGGATCGCGACTCCCAGGTCCCCCTATACCAGCAGATCGCCAAGCCGATCGAGGCGGCGATACTGTCCGGGGCGCTGCCCGCCGGCGCAATGATCGAGGACGAGGTCTCGATGGCGATCCGCCTAGACGTCGCCCGTCCCACTGCCCGCCGGGCACTGCAGGAGCTGGCGTCGCGGGGGCTGCTGACGCGCCGCCGCGGCGTCGGGACACGGGTCACCCCACCGCACGTCCACCGCCCCATGAAGCTGTCGTCACTGAACGACGACCTGGCGGAGGCCGGCTTCGCACCCTCCACGAAGGTGCTCTCCTACGAAATGCGCGAGTCAACCCAGGACGAGGCAGAACAGCTCGGCATCCCCCAAGGCGAAGGCCTGCTGGCGGTACGCCGGCTCCGCTACGCGGACAACCACCCCCTAGCACTGCTGACCAACCTCATCCCCCTGGACATCGCGCCCACATGGCAGGAGCTCGGCGAGAACGGCCTCTACCGCTGCCTGTCCGCCCGCAAAGTGGAGGTCACGTCCGCCCGCCAGGTGATCGGCGCCCGCGAGGCAACGGCGAAAGAGGCACAGGAACTGGGCGAGACCGAAGGCGCGCCGCTCCTGACCATGAACCGCACCGGCTACGCCACCGACGGCCGAGTCATCGAAGTGGGCCAGCACGTCTACCGCCCGTCGCTGTACTCCTTCCACTTCTCCCTGTTCACATCCTGACGCAGCGAGGGTCGCTCTGACTAGGTCCTGGCTGTGTGGCGCCCTGAATTAAAAGATCGGTCGTCCCACCACTCTTACCCGGAACGGAACCCCGACGCAAGCAGCAGACGCTGAGACACATTCTCGCCCTGCCCACTAACGTCGAGAACACCTCAACCAACGGCCACCCAAGATCGGGAAGCTTCCCAACATCACTGCCTGCCTTGACCCAAGAGACAGGTCCACTCATCCCAACCTCTCCTTGACTTGGGAGTTCATCGGTATGCCATACCAGCGACAAGCGATGCCGTCGACCTCTGCAAGCCACATACAACCCAATCGACAGGAGAGGGAATGTACTTTTGGCCATGAAATCCATCTACTATTCTAGAAAGCTTGGTTAAGGAGGCTTAGTCAGAATGTGTTTCTGTAGAATTCGAGTGCGGCTACTGTGGTGAT
>ERZ773010.303-NODE-303-length-35691-cov-19.995847_pt1 | contig 35691 bp, 41 predicted proteins | sample MGYA00580842_ERZ773010 | MGnify/ENA primary metagenome ERZ773010 (study PRJEB29015, sample SAMEA2737982) | human oral metagenome | biome: human oral; feature: human-associated habitat; material: dental | place: China | collected 2107 ... | reverse complement strand
AACGCATTGATACCATGAGTTTTTCCGAAGCGGCAGAAATGGCAACCTTCGGTGCCAAAGTATTGCACCCGGCAACCTTACTCCCTGCCGTGCGCAGCAATATCCCGGTCTATGTCGGTTCCAGTAAAGCGCCACAAGACGGCGGTACTTGGGTAACCCGCAATCCGCAACCTCGCCCGACATTCCGGGCGATCGCCTTGCGTCGTGACCAGACCTTGCTCACACTCTCCAGCTTAAATATGCTGTATGCACAAGGTTTTTTAGCGAATATTTTCACGATTTTAGCCAAACACAAAATCTCCGTAGACACCATTACAACATCTGAAGTGAGCGTTGCCTTAACCTTGGATAAAATGGGTTCAGCCGCTTCCGGCACAGGCTTACTCTCTCAAGAATTAATCGACGAATTAAGCCAATTCTGCACAGTGAAAGTGGATACCGGCTTATCTTTGGTCGCCTTAATCGGCAATGAACTGCACACGGCTTCCGGTGTTGCCAAACGTATTTTTGAAACGTTGGATGCGTACAATATCCGCATGATCAGCTACGGCGCCAGCACTAACAATATTTGCTTGTTGGCAGATAGCGATAAAGCCGATGACATTGTTCGTTTGCTACATAAGGCATTATTTGAATAAAAACAGTTGAAAAACAGACCGCACTTTTAAGTATCAATAAAAACTTAAAGTGCGGTCTTTTTTAGGAATTTTTTTACAAAAATTAGAACGGTAACAAATTTCAGACACAAAAAAAGCCGCTTTCGCGACTGTTTCTTACTGTTATTTTCTTTACCATAAAATGGTGCCCGAGGCCAGACTTGAACTGGCACGCCTCGAAAGGCGAGGGATTTTAAATACCTTTCTAATGTATTGAAAATCAATAAGTTAGTGAATTTATTGGAAAATGAATATACAAATAAGCACAAATATAAACAAATATACAGACGGACAGCCACAGGGAAAGCCACTAAAAGCCAAGGGATTTTGTGGGCTAATCCCTTTTTACAGCCAACGGGTTTAATGTGACCGCACTTTCTAAATGCGACGGGGCAAAATGTGCATAGCGCATTGTCATTTCGATGGTTGAGTGGCCGAGAATATCCCGCAGAACTAAAATATTTCCCCCGTTCATCATAAAATGGCTTGCGAACGTATGCCGCAAAACGTGGGTAAGTTGCCCTTTTGGTAGGTCAATACAGGCGCGATCTACGGCGTTTTCGAAGGCTTCGTAAGCGTCGCCGAATAATCGCCCGCGGCGTTTTGGCAACATATCATAGAGTTCTCGACTGATCGGGATTGTGCGGTTGCGGTTGCTTTTAGTGTTGATATAGGTGATTTTATAGGGGATAACTTGCGATTGTTTAAGTTGTTCCGCCTCGCTCCACCGCGCGCCGGTGGCAAGGCAAATTCGCGTAATTAAGCCCAAGTCACGGTTTCGTGAGTTATCGCACTCCGCAAGCAGTCGGCGGATTTCGTCAGACGTCAAAAACGCTAATTCCGTTTCCTTTTCTTTGTATAGCCCGATCCCTTCTAACGGGTTTCCGCTTTCCCACTTCCCAAGGCGTTTCAATTCGTTAAAAACCGCCCTCAAATAGGCGTGTTCGCGGTTGATTGTGGCTTCTTTTGGTGGTCGTTTGGGGTCTTTCGAAAACTTGCCGGCAAGGCGTAATTTTCGGTAATCGGCGAAATCTTCGCGGCTAAATTCGGCGGCGGGCGGGTCGCCAAGGTGATCGCACAGGTTTTTCAGTTTTTCCAAACGTGCCGCGCCGTCATTGAGGGTTTGTCCGTGCAAGTCGAACCACTCTTGCACGAAGAAACTAAGCGGCGGCGAAGTTGGATTTTCGGCGGCATCTAACGAAACGGAAACCGTTTCGGAATCGGTGAATTGTGCCGCAGAATGTTTGTTTTGATTGAAAAAACGCAAGGCATCGCCCTTGGTCAAGAACCACTTGCGCACGCGCTTGCCGTTTTGGTAAAACTCCGCAAGCCATTTATTGCCTTTTGTTTTGTCGCGACGAACTGCCATTTTAGAAACTAATCATTGTTTATTTTTGAATAAAGATCTTCAAAACTGCCGTACTTTTTGCCCTTATAAACAACATCGCCTAAAAGATCGTAATCTTTAAATCTTTTTACAGTGCCTTTTGCGGTTTCTCCGATTAAAACGGCGTGCGTTCCCCACTCTTTATTAGAATCAAATTCAATATCTATTAATTTTCCGGAAAAGAATTTAGTTTCTTCACTGGAATCAGTTTCGTATTCAAATTTTACTGTGTCACCTTTCGGGATCGGAGGGAGTTTTATTTCAGCGGGTCCAATTTCGTTATTCTGAACTTGAACGGTTTCTTTACGCTTTGAAAATGCAATAAATTTAGACTTGAACTTAATAATTATAAAAATGGTTATGATTGTATTGATTAGTACAATAGCACCGCCCACATTGTCGCCTTGATTGGCACCAATAAGTCTTGATATTGGTCCGACAGTTACAAGATTAAGAATGAACCATATACAAACGCCATATTTAATTAATGTTTTCATCAGCATTTTTCCATTTTCAAAATCACTTTCCCCACGATCTCAATATCCCCCACGTCGCACTCAAAGGAAAATTTCCCGCCGTCTAACCGCACTTTGCCGCCGGGTAGAACGGTGATGTAACGCAATAAATGGGAGTTTTCGACAATGACGAAATAATCGCCGTCGATCAGTGTGCCGTAATCGGCATTAATGAAATAGGTGCGGTTGTCTTCAACCACACAAGAAATTTTGTCGTAAGCCGCACGGCTTTCTAAATTAGGTAAGTATGTGAGAATAAAGGGTTTATTCTCCATCATGAAAGGCTTGCCATTTTCTAGCTTGATTGTATGAAAATATTTCATATCAAGCGAATTATCAAAAATTGGCTCTTCTCCGTATGCTACATAATCCAGTCTTGCGCCCGTTTCTTTAACACAACGTATTACAAGTTCGGCGGGGAAAAATTTGCGTGAAGCCCAAGTGCCAAAGGTACTGTGCGGCATTCCTAAGTGTTCGGCGAGTAGCTTGCGATTTGCAAAACCATACGCATTCATGATCCGAGAAATAACTTCTTTCCCACCTTTAAGATCCAATTTTGTGTCAAAAGACATAAGGTCACCATGTTGACAACTCATTTAACACAAAGCATTATATTTGTGTCAAATGACAGATTGTTCATATTCGTTCATATTCGTTTATAGGGATAATACAAAATGGAAAGTCAAAATTCAATTTGTATATACATACAGGTAGATAGCCCATATCTACCCGCTGAGGAATACGCCCGCCGTAATGGTATTTCGGTGAAAGCCGTGCGCGACTTGGTGCAGAAGGGGGTATTGCCGACCCGCCCACGGGAAAGCAAGAAAGAAAAAATCTTTATCAACATGATCGCCTTAGCGCGTGAAGCGTCGGCGCAACAATAAAAAACCGCACAAAAGTGCGGTCGGTTTTAACAATGTTTTTCTAGGGGTGGAAAAATGAGAAATCAAGAAATCAATGTATTAATCAACAATTTTAACCTATTCATTCGCGAACACGCGGCGAAATCAGCTTCGCAAAATACGCCTCCGCGAGGTCAGCAGATTCGGGATGTGTTTGCGCAATATCGTCAACTTCCGCCAGAAGTTCATGCTCAAGTTGGGCGCTCAATTCAGGATGTTTTGCAACAACACGGCATAGACATCCCAATAGCTTATCTTGTAACGCCGTTTGAAGAACCAACTGATTTAGACGTTCTTCGTCATGTAATGGCTTATTTTGATTCTGATCGTTCATGCGATGACCTTTTGAAATTTGCGATAAAAATGCGCCGTTTAGCATACATCAGAAAATACGGCAGACGCAAGTAAGGCGGCCGCCATGTTATACGCACAACACAGAATCAACGAAATCAACAAAAACGCGCCGGAATATATCGCACACTTAATGAGCGACGAGCATCAAGAATTGTTAGCGTCAATCGCGCGCAAACACATGATTGATATTCGCCACACGTTGCACCAAAGCAAATTCGCCGTTGAGCGGGCATTTGATGGATTAGCAAAGGAAAAGAAAGCCGTCATTTTGGCGTATGCCAACACCGATACCGCCGACTTATTAGACCCATATTCACGGGGCCATAAACTCCGGGAGTACACACCGGAAGGGCAAGAAAAAATTGCCAAAGCAATTCGCGGATTGCGCGAAATCGTCAGCGAATTTCCGGCAAATATCACAATCGCAGATTTTAAAAAAATTGATAAAGGGGTGAATTATGCAAAATCAACAAATTAAAAAAGACCGCATTAACGTCAACGTTTGCAAGCAAGTGATCTTTTATTGGAAAGACAGCCACGATGTTTATTTGACTTTCGCACGCCGCGATCATCAACAACGTGATCTATGGATTAAAAAAGCGAAATTCGCGCGTGAACAAGTAAAGGGATTAAATAATTTAATCCGTTTTGCGCAAGATAAACAAACGATTCATTAGGCGGGACCATGTGGGAAATCTTAGTTTTATTATTCAGCGTTGTCGTCTTGTTGTTTATTGTCGGCTTATCGCTTAGTTGTTGTCTTATCGGGGCAATATTTATCAAGTCAATCCGCGTTTTGCGCGAAGAAAAAAGAGGAAAAATCAAAATGCAAGAAATGCACATTATCGAAATTACACAACAGTATCAATTAGGCGTTATCGACGGTTGTTTTGTGGTTTACCGGCTAAAAGACGGCGACCGCTATCAAATCAAACAATCTTCAAGTTTTGAAGAAATCTTGAGTTTTATTATCAGCATCGAACTACAAGATGACCGCATTGCAATGGTTGAAGACGTGCTAATCCGCCATAAGGCAATATGCGACGAAGTGAAAGGCGCAATCGACAAAGCGCAGGCATTGGACGCCTAAAAAGACTTTTTTTATTCATCATTATTAATTTAATTCATACAAAATAAAAATATTATGAATCAGACGAATTTAGCCTTTAAAGAATCGGCGCAAGAAATTGCGCCGGTATTGGCAGAAAGTGCGGTAAAAAAATACCGCGCTTTGTCTGATCCTGATCGTAAAACCGAGTTACAACTTGAGCTATTCGACACTGTGCCGGATAGCTACAACTATGTTGAGAAAACCCTTGCCGCCCTTCCGCGCCAACGTCAGCGCGAATATTTTCGGAACCTTTATTTAAAACAATATCACAGCGTTAAAAATGACGGTTCGATTGCATTTAAAGCCGGTACGGCACAACAACGCGCTGCGAACTTATGGTTGCGCGAAACCGTGGAACACCGCTTAAAAAAAGTGTTCAACCGTTATCAAATTAACCTCAATTTTATTTATGCCTTTAAGCATTCGCCGAATTGGATGTTAGACATCGAGGACGAGATCCGCGAGCAACTGACACACGTCACTGTGCCAACCCGCGAGGGCATAAAACAGCGTAATCTCACCAAAAAACAACTTGATAACTTTGATAAATACAGCAAAAAACAAGCGCAAGACGCGCGATTTCCGTTTTATTTGTGCACCGAAGCCAAATTAAAAAACATGGCGTATGAGTTGGCACACTTGTTTCAGGTGAAACAATATGAATTTATTGAAGAATTTATCCAAAACGGAGAAACATACGACAAAGCCCAAGCCGACGACATTATTTTAAAACTCTACAAACAACTTGGACAGGCGTGCGAAGCCATCGGGTTTGAAATCCCCCATTGGGCGCGTTTTTGCGACGGCAAGAAAATCAAGATGGAGCGCATCGACGTCGCACTATGCAAAGTCGCCGATGAAAAATACTGGTTCGGCATCATGAAAACCACGCAAAAACGCATGGTGGAGCATATCGCCATTGCGTGCGGTGAGGTGCGTAAGCAGGCAAGCAGTTACATATCGTATAAAGGTTTTATCGATTGGCACAACCAAATCAAGAAAAATCATGACTATTTAAAAGCCATGATCATCGAAAACGTGGACGATCCGGAAGAACAAGCCGAACTATTCGACACGTTTTTAAAATCGTCAGCCAATCCCGCATTACGCCGTAATGAAATGATGGTGCGTTTGCGCGGAATAGAAGAATGGGCAGAAGAAAACGGCAACGAAGCCTTATTCTTAACCCTTACCGCACCTTCTTCATTTCATGCTACCCACGCCGACGGCCGTAATAACAAAAAGTGGCAAGGCAACAGCCCACGAGAAACACAGGAATACCTGAAAGAGGTTTGGGCACAATATCGCGCCTTACTCCACAAACGCAAAATCAAATTTTACGGTATGCGCGTCGCCGAGCCACACCACGACGCCACGCCGCATTGGCATATTTTGTTTTATGTCAAAGCGGAACACAAAGCGGAAGCCACTCGCCTGTTTAAACTCAAAGCCTTGGAGTTGGACGGTGACGAATTGGGCGCGAAAAAACACCGCTGCCGCGTGGAAGAGTGCGACAAGGCGAAAGGCAGTGCCACCGCCTACATTTCCAAATACATTTCAAAAAATATCGACGGCTTTGCATTGGAAGATGAAAAATCCGACGAAAACCCGAATTTATCCTTACGCGACAATGCGAAACGCGTGCGCGCATGGGCGAGTATGTGGGGCATTCGTCAATTCCAATTTTTTGGCGGTGCGTCCGTGTCCGTATGGCGCGAATTGCGCCGATTGGTTGAGGGGCAATGTGATGATGAATTGATTGAGAAAGCGCGTATTTGCGCAGATCACCCGTGCTTTGCCAGTTATTTGCAAATCCAAGGCGGCGCATTGGCAAGCCGTAAGGATCAGGCGATTAAATTAGATTATGAGCAAACAAAAGAAAACCGTTTCGGCGAAATGCAGAAGAAAATTAAGGGGGTAAAAAATGCCATCAGTTTTAAATCGGTAGTTAGTCGCGTTAAGAAGTGGGTTATTAAAAAACGCCGAACCGAGCGGAGCGAGGCTAATAAAAAAGCGGGCATCGCCCGCCTTGGACTTGTGTCAGTAACTGTAACCGCCGAAAAGCGGGCGGAACTGACCCAAAAAATAAAATCATTATTGGAATCCACGCACTTTAGACCACAACCGGAACAAATCGACTATTTAATAACCAATGGACGATTAGTTTTAGACAAAGTGCGGTCAATCGAAATTATCAATAATGATCCAATCATTACAATCAAGCGCGAACCACTGATTTTAGACCAAATCAGCGAACCGCCGCACTTGGCAAATTTAAGAAACTTAAACAGAAACTAGGGGAAATTATGGGATTTTTGAGTACAGAAACGCTTGAAGACGTGGAACGTGTTAGAAAACAAAGAGAACAGCGGGAACTTGCGGAGATTCCGCCGGGCAAATACATCGTGCTAAAGAAAACGAATATGTTCGGTTGGGACACCGTGCACGAAACCCGCAACGGGATAACACATGAAAAAGCAAAATTTGTTTACGAATATCAAGTTAAATTTTGCGACATCGAACCGAAAAAGTTACTAATTGTTAAAGTTGAGGATTAAAAATGAAAGAATTAATTTCAAAAATTGAAAATTGGGCGGAAGAACGGAACTTAATTAACGGATCTACACCGCAAAAGCAATTTATTAAATTAATGGAAGAATTCGGAGAATTATGCGCGGGAATATCTAAAAATAATATTGATATGATAAAAGATAGTATCGGGGATTGCGTTGTAGTGTTGGTAATCATGAATAAACAGGCAGGCGGCAAGTTATTTCCTGATGGTTTGCAAGGTGTATTTTATGATATATCAAAAGAAGATTTTTCAAAAAAAATTGAAATGGGAATAAATATATCATCAAAAGAAATTTTAGTTTCCAATATTGTACAGGCTTCCGCTCAAGGACTTGGTGAGATGGGGGAAATGCTATTTTCAGATGAATATGAAGATATAACAGGTATTTTAACTTGTTTTTACGCATTTTCGGAAATTTATAAATTAAGTTTTGAAAATTGTGTTCGTTCTGCATGGGAAGAAATCAAAGACCGCAAAGGCAAAATGATTAACGGCGTTTTTGTCAAAGACGCGGATTTAGGGGCGAAAAATGATTAAATCCAACACCCCGAAAAACATAAAAGACTTATGGGCGACGCCATTATGGGTATTTCTTTATGCCGAATATTATTGGCGAATCCGTTTTGATTTAGACACGTGCGCATTGCCACATAATGCCAAAGTGAAAAACTTTATCAGCCCGGAACAAGACACCCTAAAAACCAACTGGAACGGGAAATATTGTTGGATGAATCCGCCATATAGTAACCCGCTGCCGTTTGTGTTGCGAGCCATACAACAAAGCGTGCTACACAATAAAACCGTGGTCATGTTATTGAATGTGGATACCTCTACGAAATGGTTTGATATGTGCATCCGCAACGCGAAAGAGATCGTGTATATCACCAACGGACGGATCCCATTTATCAATAGCGACACATGGAAAGAAACCGACCAAAACAATAAACCGCAAATGTTGGTATTGTTTGAGCCGAAAACGCCTTACGGTTGTTTGAAATCCTCTTATGTGTCATTACACGAAATAAAAGAAAAGGGCCTGCAACAACTGGAGGTAAAAGCGACATGATTTACCAACCATTTAAACATATTCCGCCCTATCGTAAGGGCGGTTATGACTTACCACCGTTGCCAAAAAAGGAGAAAAGAGGATGACAGAACAGGAATACAAAGAAAAACTAAATAAAATTTTAGAGTGGAAGCGAGAACACTTTTTAGAGTGTTGTCATAGTTTTTGCCGTGGGAGTTTTCGCCGTTATTTTATGCCGTGCAATGTGTTAAGTGAAACGAAATCAGGAAATGTAAAAATAGAAGTTTTTGGCAGGCGTTGGCATTTATCAGATAAGAAAAGGGTGATATACGTTGAAAAAGAAAGAATTCTAGACGCAACAAGATTTTTTTAAAGAAAAAGCCGCATTAGCGGCTTTTTTGTTGAGTGCGGTAGAATTCGCACAGTGCCTTGATGGCTTGCGGGCGAGACGCGCCGAATTCTGACAATACGGCATCGAATTCGGCGGCGGTGTCGGCGTCCAATTTTAAAGAGATTTGTTTTAGTTTGCCGTCGGCGATCAGTTGTTTATTGCGTGCTGTCGCCGTTTTGGCACGTAGTTTTTTGCTGTGTTCGGTTTTTGCGTTTGCCATGATTACCCCTTGCATTTGCCCCTAATCGGGGCTATATTAGGCGAAGCCTCGGGGGTGCTGTCACACCCCCTTGGATTAGTTAGATAGCAGGACAACTAAATGCTATCAGAACTAACAGGATTATGATGTTGCGTATCATAAGAGCCTCTTCACGTAAGCCCCGATTTCCACAAGTCGGGGTTTCTTGTATCTAGTCCCTTACTAGATGATTTATATTATAGGCTATCCTATAATAAATGCAAGCGCTTTTTCATATTTTTTACAAAAAAATCCATAAAAAAGCCGCATTAAGCGGCTTTTTCTTCATTCAATAATTGTCTGATTTTCTTTTTGTCGTCTTCGGAAAGTTGGTTTAACGTCAACGCTAAAAGCTGATCTTTTGTCAGTAAACTGGATTTCGTCGAATGGCTAAACTCAAGATTCATCACAAATTTATGGCCACAATCGGGGTTTTTGCAAGCACAATAAAGCCGACTAAATTCACTGTGAATTCGTTCAGTACGCTGAATCACTGCTCGTTTATTACAGACTTTGCAATAAATATCTGTTGTTCTTGCCATTTTTAACACATTCCCCAAATAATCTCGCGCAGATTTTAACAAAAATATGTTTATATATACAGTTCTTTTAGGCGTTTTTTTAAGCAATAAACCGTTATTTTTCGGGCGTTTTAAACTTGACTTTTAGTCCCAAACCCACTTCCGGATCATTGTTGATGGTTTCGGCGATAATCTCTTGCAGAGGTTGGATTTCATCGTTTTGATACGTTTCACGGTATTTCAGCGGGTCGCCAAGTCCGCCCGTGTTGGTCGGGATAATGCCGCCTAAGCCGGGCGGGAATCGGTGCGCGGTGAGCACATCTTGCGCCGAAATGTTTTTAATGTTGGCAAATTCGTCTTTGGTGCCGGTGTCGCCAATCGGGATCACTTTTAGCCCGTCCGGGTGACCGCCCGCAATGTTGACAAACATGGATTTAAAGTTGCCAACGCCCTTCGAATCGGCGATTTTTTTCGCGATTTCGTCTTCCATTTCCTCCGTTAAATCGGGGTCGGTAGAATACAAAATAAAGCCCATGTGCGCACCGTTGCTGAAATAGCGGCGGCGGAACACGGTTGCATCGGAATTGAGTAACGCGGACTGAATGCCGCCCACGTAGTCGGGCGATCCGTAAATTTGTTGCATCGGGTCATAGAGCTTAATAAAAATAATGTCTTTTTCGTCGTATTCGTAGATTTCTTGCGCTGAATCATACAGGCTTTTTTTCATCAGATACGAATAACCGCCGTCCCGCTTACGGCGCAAATAAAGGGACGAAAGCACGTGCAGGCGCACCACTTGCCCAAAGCCATTGCGGATTTTTAACAGACCCACGTCGCCAAATTGAATCAAATTAAGGCATAGCGCGCGCATATCCATGCGGGATAACGCCTTGCCGCCTAAATAACCCGCGCTAACCATATTTGCGCGACTGTGTAAAATGCCGCCGTGTTGTGCGTTTTGGTGCGGTAAACGGGCGAGCGCATAGCGATTAATTGGCGGCGTATAACAGTTGTATTGTGTATCATAACCGACGCCCAAATAATCCAACGCGGGTGCCGCACTGATCGAAAAAGTGCGGTCGTGAATTGGGATAATTGAAAAACTTTTTGCATCAGGATTTTTCGGTTTTTGGCTTGTTTTTTTCATTTAGTTTATTCTCCATCCGCGCCCTTTTCGGCGTGGTTTGTCGGTTAAAGATTTGCGATTAATTGCATTACAAATTGCAAAAAATACGTCGGCGTGTTGCGTTTTTACGGTGCGTTCTGCCGTAAATGTCATGGTGTTGCCTGATTTCGTGGATTGGTGTTTAATCATTAAAAAACTTGGCACAATATCAAGCTCATTTTGATCCCATTGCAACAGGTTATGCTCAACCAAATCATGCACTTTGAGCACCATTTCTGACTTACTGTCAGGGTTATACACAATCGGCACCGCCGCACGGCGTGCAAACTCTTTGATATTTTCATACACCGCCAAGCCGACGCCGGTCGCGTCAATGCCGATATACGTCATGTTATATTTTTCAAAGAGTTGTTTAATTTGATTGGCTTGATAACGATACGATAAGCCGTGCCACTGATACCGCACCAACACGCGATAGAGTTCGCCCTCGATTGCGGGCGGGGCAACTATCACAAAACTTGCGCCATCGCCGGTTTGGGCCGGGTCATACCCGCCCCATACTTCCCGATTGCCAAACGGGCGATCGGCTTTAGGGTCAAAATCTTTCCATTTTGTAATATCTACGCCACATTTCAGCAATTCTTTGATGGTAAAAATAGAATCCGCGTCGTCTATCCATACACACATATAAAGCTGATTAAAGGCATATTTGTTATAGCGTAATTTCAGCTTTTCAATATTAAATAACGTGCCAGCACCGCCTTTTAGCGCGTCTTCAATGGTGACGACGTATCGCCATTGACCGTCAGGACACAACCGACCGCCGTCGCGCATTTCGTCAAAAGACGGAAAAACCACGTTTTTACGTTTAGGATCACCCTCTTTCCAACTTTCGCCGCTCCAAAACGCATAAGATTCATGAAATTTCGATGATGGCGTAGTGAAATAGGTTTCGCGCCATTTTGCGTGTGTAGCCATTGCGGACGCGACGTCATTAAACCGCTGAAAATCTCGTAACCACGCGTATTCATCGCCGTAAACATGGCCGCTATTACCCTGTGAGGTGTTTTTGTTGGTCGATAAAAAATGCAGTTCCGCGCCGTTACTCAAAATGATCGGATTGCCTTTTAACTCTACGTTAAAGTATTGCCGCGCCATTTTGATGATGTATGTTTTAAAAATTTCGGCTTGGCGTTTTGATGCAGATAAAAATATTTGGTTGTCACCGCTGAAAATGGCATCTTCCAAGGCTTCGAAACTAAAGTAGTACGTTGCCCCGATTTGGCGCGATTTTAAAAGGTTGCGGATGTCGTGGTGTTTGTTATTGCGTAAATGCTTTTGATAGTCAAAAAGCGAATCAATAAACGGCTGGCACATTTCGGGGGTGATGTGCGAAATATCATTTTTTACAGGGCCTTTTCGTTTGCGTTCCGGTTGCCCGTCGCCGCTATCAGCAAAGCCACCGGAAGCACCCGCCGAAACGTCGCGCATTTCGACCGCACTTTTCGCCTTGGCAACAGACGCCGCCCGTTGCTTTTTATATTGCAGATCTTTATCAATCAGGGCTTCCAGTTCTTTGATTTCCTGATCCGATTTATTTTCCCGTTCCGTCAGCGTAATAATGCGCAGCGCGATCAATTCTTCGATCCCGCTTTCGCTAATTAAATTGCGCCACTGATATTTTTCCGCCCAATAGTAAATCGGCCGCGTGCTATTTAATCCCAATTCCGCGGCAATCTCTTTCGGTGTGTACTTTTTCAAATATAAAAACTTTGCCGCGTAGATCACTTCGTCGTCATAGCGTTGCGTCTTTCTTTTTCTTAGCTTTGGTTCCGTCATGGTTGCCTTTGTTTTTGTTATGTCGGGCGTATTGTGGCAACAAAAAAAGCGATTTTTTAACGGTCATTTTCGGATATGTTCGGATATACAGCATTTTCGTCTTATATCCGAACATATCCAATTTCCGGTGCGTGATTTTCCTGATTTTTTGCATAAGACTAGCCGCAATTAATTAATCACGGGCATTTTTAATAATGAAAAATAGCAAACTTAGAACGGATTTTATTTGTATCGCCACTTCTGGGCATACGGTGGACGGTCGTCAGATTACACCGCAAGAATTACACGAAATGGCAGATACCTACGATCGTGAATACTATGCCGCGTTGTTATGGTTCGATCATGATCGCAGTTGGATGAGCATGGGCGAAGTGTTGGAATTGGAAGCTAGAGAAGAAGGCGGCGAAACGAAACTTTACGCCATCATCGCACCTAACGCCCGCTTAATTGATATGAATACTTATGGCATGGGGCTATTTTCAAGCGTCGAAATTATGCCGAATTTCCGAAATAGCGGAAAAGCCTATCTTTTCGGCTTGGGCATTACCGACACACCGGCAAGCGTGGGCACAACAAAACTAGAGTTATTTAGTAACAACCTACCAAAATCGGCGCAAGCGGGCGAATTTGTCAAATTCGACTTTGCATTGAGCGACACCGAAAACGCAGAAGAAAAAGCGAAAAACACGTTATTCGCCGCGTTAAAACAATTCTTTTCTTTTTCCGCCGAGGGTAAACCCGAGCCGGAAGAACCACCTAAATCCGATAACAATAATAATAAAGAGGACTACTCAATGGATCAAAAACAAGTTGATCAAATTGTTGCCGCCGTAAACGGTTTGGGCGAGAAAATTGACAGCCATTTTTCCGCACAGCCGCAACCGACGGAACCGCAAGAGCCGGAACAACCGAAAGACGGCGAAACCGTATCTAAAGAAGAATTCAGCAAGTTACAAAAAGAATTCAACGCCTTGTCGGAGAAATTTAACGCGCTGAATAAAGAAGTAACCCCGGTGCCTAACGGTGAACCCGCAGGAAACGGCGCACACGAATTCAAACTAACAAAAGGTATTTAAAACATGGATATGCAGAAATATTACGCATTTGCCGCCGCCGTTGCTGCTTACTACAACGTGCCGGTTGATTCCGTATTACGCGGCGAGAGCTTTAGTCTTGAAGCACCTCAAGCATCCGATCTTGCCGATAACATTCAGCAACGCTCCGACTTCTTGAAACAAATCAATATGTTCCAAGTAGAAGATATTAAGGGCAAAAAATTGATCGGCGCAAACGAAAAAGGCATTACAGGCCGTAAAAAAGATGGGCGTTATTTGGCGACATTAAGCCACGATCAATTTGGCTACGAATTAGCGGAAACCGATTCCGGTGTATTAATTCCGTGGGCGATGTTTGACAGCTTTGCACGCCACAAAGACAAACTTGAGGCGTTATACGCGGAGTTTGTGCAAACCCAAATCGCGTTAGATATTTTGCAAATCGGTTGGCATGGTCAATCGATGGCTGAAAATACCACAAAAGACGACTTATCTGATGTGAATAAAGGTTGGTTAAAACTATTAGCCGAACAAAAATCCGAAAACTTCTTAACCCAAGGTGCAACCGCCGGCAAGATTAAAATTTTTGGCGAGGGTGCGGACTATGCGAACTTAGATGATTTAGCCTTTGACTTGAAACAAGGCTTACACCAACGTCACCGCGATCGTAATGATTTGGTGTTCTTGGTGGGCGCGGATTTAGTCAGCAAAGAAACCAAACTCATCCAAAAACAACACGGGCTAACCCCGACCGAAAAAGCGGCATTAGGTTCACACAACTTAATGGGTTCTTTCGGTGGTATGAATGCGATCACCCCGCCTAACTTCCCGGCACGTGGTGCGGTTGTTACAACACTCAAAAACTTGAGCGTATATACACAAGCGAAAAGCGTGCGCCGTGCGTTGCGCAGTGACGAAGATAAGAAAGGCATTATCAACTCTTACTATCGTCAAGAAGGCTATGTCGTGGAAGATTTGGGCCTAATGGTTGCAATCGATCACAGCAAAGTGAAGTTAGATAAAGAGGCTTAATTAAAAATGGGAATGCGTGAATTTCAGGCGCAAATGCGGGCATTACAGCAAATCGAAAAAAGTGCGGTCGATTCGGCGGCACAATCCGCGACCGTGCAACAGCACGGCACGGATTACGATGTGCTTTGCATCGCATTAACGAATGATGTCAACAAAATTCGCGCCTTCCCCAGTTTTGAATTAAAAGCCGAGTACAAGCGGGATGTATTTTTGCCTAAATGGATGCCGTTTGTTGAGGAGTATTTGGCAAAAGGAATCGTTTATCAGAATGATTATTTGGCTTATTGCATTATTTATTCTTTCGATGTCGGTGATTTTGATACCGCCCTTAGATTGGCTGATCTTGCTATCAAGCAGAACCAATCGCTTCCGGAGCGTTTTAAATCTACGTTACCGACTTTTGTCGCTAATCAAATCTATGATTGGACGGATAAAACAGCAAGTGCGGGCTATTCAGTCGAGCCCTATTTTTCGCAAACTTTGCAAAACGTGGCGACCCAGTGGCAGTTGCACGAAACCATCACGGCAAAATGGTTAAAAATGGCCGCCGCACTGCTATTACGAAACAATCAAGGGAAAGTCCATGCCGCAAGCATGGACGACCCGGAACGCTTGGAATTAGCGGTGAAGTTATGTAACCGCGCATTTCAGCTTAACCCGAAATCGGGTGTTAAATCGCTCATTGAGCGATGTCAAATGCGCCTTGCCAAGTTGTACAAGGACGCAGGATCGGATTCCCCCCTAGAGGTCGGCCTAAGCTTGGAAACGCAAGAAATTGATTTTTCCTTGGTCGTTGAAAAACTTCGTGCCGACCCTCTTTCCGACGATAAAAACGGGGGCGCGAATGTTTAACGGCAGAACGCAAGAATATGACGGCACGACGATCGAAAATAGCGGTTTTTGGCCGGAAATAGAGATCGCCGAGTTTCAAAAGCAACGGGCGATTCCGTTGCAAATACCGAATGAAATGCTGAAATCGGTATTAATCGCCGCCATGCAAGGCGTGAATATCGACTTGCAAAGCGTCGAACAAGACTACAAAGGACAAGGCATTAACCGAGCGGCAGACATCAGCACAGACCGCATCAACGGCGAAAATCACGCGGAAACACTGTATAAAAAAGCGGTTTTTGCCCGCGCTAAAGCCGAGTTATTGCCCGAATTTAACGTGCTTTCGAGCCGTGAAATTCACACAAACCGCGAATATGCGGACGAACAAAAAAGCCTGTTAGCGGAAGCAACGCACGCCATTCGAACGCTAAAAGGCAAACGACGGGGATCGGTATGGCTAATCTAAAGCGCAAAATGCTTTATCAGCAATTAACTGATTTTCTGTTGAGCAAACTGCCGAAACGTTACCAAGCGAATTTTGAATCTTGGATCGAAAACGGCAAATTGATTAATCAAGGCAAGCAAGTTACCGCCGAAGGGCTAGAGATTGCGCATATCAGTTATGACGCGGTGTTATTTTTTAACGAATTCCCGTTTGTTGAAATCCGCCCCGATTATTTAATGGCATGGGTGCAAATTTGGCTCAACGATAACGACCCGATGCGCGACCAGTTGGATCAATATGAAACGGATTTTGACATTGAAATGGTCAGCGACGAACTGGCGGATTTGACGTTTACCATCGCGTTTCAAGAGCCACTCACCGCCGTCAAAGATTCGGCGGGACAGTTGGAAATTGAAGGCGAAAGATACCGATTGGACGAAATCGAAATTCTGACAGCGCAGGAAATTGAGATCGAAACGGATGTAATCCATGACCCAAATAGCATTTCGGCCGAAATCTGACAGCGTGGCGCGCGTTAAGCGCACGTTGATGTATTTGCGGTTAAGCCCGCAACAGCGTCAAAAACTCATGCAAACCGTATTGTGGCGACTGAAAGATGGCGCGAAAAAGAACGTTGCGGCGCAGAAAACACCCGACGGCAAAGCATGGGAGCCGAGAAAACGGCAAGAGAAAAGTGCACGAAAAAATAAGATGTTGAAGTTTAGGGCGAAATACTTGAACTCCAAAATCGAAAATCAAGGCAATCAAGGGCGATTGCATTACGCCGATAAAAAAGGCGGCGAAATTGGTGCAGTGCATCAAAAAGGCTTAACCGTGGCAACCGGGCAAACGGCAAAAGAACAAGCCGCACTAAAAAAGCTACTTGAACAAAACAAACAGCCCGCAACCGCTAAACAAGCGAAGCGGCTGAAAGAATTAGGCTACACCGAAGCCACCGCAAAACGCGGCAAGAATGGCAAGTTGAAGCGCAAAAGAGCCACAAGCAAAAGCATTCGATCCACGATGTCGCAGGGGCAAGCAGGCTTGATTATCCGCTTGCTTGAGAAAAAACAAGGCATTAATACGCGCCGTGGGTTGAAGTCGTACAAAATGGCGGCGCGCCCGTTCTTAGACGAGGACGAACAACGAAACGCGGAAATCGTCACAAAAGAATTATTAAAAGCCTTTAAAAACGGAATCCGTCAATAACAACAAAAACAAACGAGGATTTTATGTCTTTCCCATCAGTTCAAATCAACGCCCTCAATCTTTTGAGCGGCGAAACAAAAGAAATCGAACGCTTGGCCTTATTTGTCGGCGTCGGCACTAAAAATGTCGGAAAACTGACCGCACTTACACCGGATAGCGATCTAGATAAAGTGTTCGGCACAGCTGACAGCCCGCTAAAAAGACACGTCAAGGCGGCAATGCTAAATGCGGGGCAAAACTGGTTTGCTTATGCGTACATCGCAAGTCAAGACGACTATGATTTTCCAAAAGCCGTGCTTGCCGCAAACACCACCGCGTCTTTTGAGTATTGCGTCAATACCTACACGACAGGCATTGACAAAGAAAAAATTAATAAATTGCAAGAAACCTACGCCGAATTATTGGCGAAATTGGGGCGCAGAACCTTTTTTATTCAAGCCATTGAACCGATTAATGCCGACAAGTCCGACGGCGAAACATGGGATCAATACGTCGCAAAATTAACGACGCTCCAACAAACCATCGTCGCGGATCACGTGATGTTAGTGCCTACATTGTTTGGCAATGAGGCGGGCGTGATTGCGGGCCGTTTGGCAAATCGTGCGGTAACTATCGCAGATTCACCTTGCCGCGTGCAAACGGGCGCATTGTTAGATTTAGGCAGTGCGGAAAAACCGAAAGACAAAGACGGCGCGGAAATCACACTGGCGCATTTAAAAGCCTTAGAAATGGCGCGTTACTCCGTGCCGATGTGGTATCCGGATTATGGCGGCTATTACTGGGCGGACGGTCGCACATTAGACGCAGAAGGCGGTGATTATCAAGTGATCGAATATGTGCGCATCGTGGATAAAGCCGCGCGCCGTATCCGTTTACAAGCCATTGCGAAAATCGGCGATCGCTCGTTTAACTCGACAAGCGCAAGCACCGAATATCACAAAACCTATTTTTCCGCCGTGCTACGCGAAATGAGCAAATCCGCAACCATCGCGGGTAAAACGTTCCCGGGTGAGTGTATGCCGCCGAAAGAAGGTGATATTGAAATCGTGTGGAAATCAAAAACCAAGGTGGCGATTTATATCAAAGTTCGCCCGTATGACTGCCCGAAAGAAATCACGGTAAACATTTTCTTAGATTTAGAAACTTTGGGAGATCAATAAATGAGCGTAGAAAGAATTAGCGGAATGTCGTTCGACTTTTTTATGTTGGGCGAACCAATCCACGCGGAGAGCGTTAGTTTAAGCATTACCGACAATTCAGGCGTGGCGCAAACGCGCGGCATTCCGGACGGTTGGGTGTCGGGCGATGTGACCGCCGAAGGTGAAATCGAATTAGATTCCAAAAACTTTGCCAAATTGTCCGCCGTGGCGGCAGCCGCCGGCAGTTATCGCAGTATTCCGACCACGGATTTCGTTTACTTTGCTCAACGCGGTGGCGTGCGCGACAAAGTGGAATCCTTTGGCAATAAATTGATCTTAACCGACATTATTAACATCGATCCAAAAGGCGGCGCAAAAGCTACGAAAAAAATTAAATATTTCGTGACAAGCCCCGACTTTGTGAAGATCAACGGCGTGCCGTACTTGTCCGCAAGCGACACCCGCGATCTGATCGGTTAGTGGTTTTAGAGGAGCGACCGCCAATAACAACAATAATAAAGTGCGGTCGTTTTTCTAAATTTTTAAGGAATCATTATGCTTCAGCGATTACAAGAATCCGTGCCATTTATCGGATCGATTATTGCTTTTTTTTCGGGGTTGCAGTTAAGCGATTGGGGCAGTTTAGCTGGTATTTTGTTTGGTGCAGTTACCGTTGTAATTACTTATAAAAAATACAAAAAAGAAATGGCACTCAGAGAACGTGCACTTGCCGTGCGCGAACGTGAAGCCGCTTACAAAATGATTATGGCGAAAATTGATGCCGTAAAACATGGGGTACCGGTGAATGAGCTTACGTAAAAAAATGATTTATTGTGCCGTGGGCGCAGTGCTTGCGTTGTATGCGACACAAAAGGCCCCGGAGGGATTGGAAACAAGAACAAGCGAAAACGGCGCGGCGTTGGTAACAAATGCCGAAAATTGCACATTAACCCCGTACAAATGCGCGGCGGACAAATGGACGAACGGCGTCGGCAACACGCACGGCGTGAATCCGTTAAAACCCATTACGATGGATCAAGTAGTGCTTGATTTACGCCGCAATTTAAAAACCGCCGAATTGTGCGTAAATAAACACTTTCGCGGCGAAAAGATGAATCAAAATCAGTTTGATGCCATGGTGTCGCTTGTGTTTAACGTCGGGTGCGAAAACGCCCGCACGTATTACAGCAAAGCGCAACAAAAACGGATGCCGACCACGCTTTATAAATTAGCGCAGGCGGAACAATTTAATTTGATGTGTATGCGTATCACGGATTTTTCACGGGCAGGCGGAAAAGTATTAAAGGGATTACTAATTCGCCGCGAAAAAGAACGCCGCCTTTGTCTTGGTTTGGAGGGGAAATAATGCCTTATGTAATCGCCGTTTTATTTGGCTTGTTGTGTGTCGTAATGGGGTTTTCGCAACACTATAAAAACGAGTTACAAACCAAATCCGCCGAGTTAGTCAGCATCCGCGAAACCAATGCGCGAAACGTGGCTATGTTGGCAAGCTATCAGTTACAAGCCGCCGCACTATCGGTGCAACTGAACGAATTAAACGAATTGGCGCAAAGCCGTCAAGCACAATTAGACGAGGTGTTAAACCATGAACAAAATCAAACTTGGACTAATCAGCGCGTGCCTGATGATATTAATCGCCTGTTCGAAAAGCGCAACGCCCCAACCGCAAAAGGTGAAATTAATTTGCCCGCAAACCACGGAATGCCGAGCAATCACAACAAAGACGCGCACTAATGGGCAACTGGCGCAAAGTTTAAAAAACGCATTAGACATGATTGATGTGTGCTTAGTCGCGCATCAATCGACGCAACAATGTATCGCAGATTTTAACAACCAGTAGATAAACAAAAGGAAACTACAAAATGACCGAAAAAAATACCGCTCAATCATTACTTGAAAAATTGACCGCAGGCGCGAAAAACACCGTCACTATCGATATTCAAGGTGTGGAATTTACGTTTAACAAAGACGCCGCCGCGTACGATTCAATGATTAACGAAATTGAATCCGGCAACAAAATCACGCCGATCAAAGATTACTTATTGGCAATCGTTGACCGCACACAACGCGACGAATTATTGAGCATTATCAACGTGCCGGGCTTGGCGTTAAAAATCGCCGGCACCGTCAATAAAGTGTTAGTGCCGGAAATTGAAGTTACCGTAAAAAACTAACGGCGCGGGTAGAAGCCATCGAGCGCAACGGCTTATCACAAGCGATTGCGCTCCGTATGCACTACTTGCCGCACGATGACAACAGCGAGATCAATCTTGCCCGTGCAATTTGGCTAAACAAACAACATTTCGAAAATTTAGCTAACGCCGTGGCAAGTGGGATCGCAAAATGTTTTTAACCTTTCTTTTGAGTTTTACGCATGGCAGTACAAGGGCTTGAATACATTATCAGCTTAACGGATCAGATTTCCGCACCGCTTAAAGGCGTGATGAAATCTCTTGATGACGTGGGCGTCCGTGGTGAAAAAGCGATGCGTAAAATCGCGTATGGCGTCGCGGGTGTTGTTGCCGCCGGCGCGACACTCAAAACCGCATTAGACCCTGCCATTGACTTTAACCGCGCCTTAAACGAAATCAAGGCAACGGGAAGAAGTGAGGCAGGACTTAACAAAATTACCGACTTTGCGTTGGATTTCTCCGCCACTTACGGCGGAGCCGCAACGGAAGTCGTCAATTCCACAAATGAAATTGCCCGCGCCATCGACGGGCTGACCGACAATGAATTAATTGCCTTTTCCCGCAGTTCAAACATTTTAGCCAAAGCCACCGGTTCCGACGTCAAAGCCATGGGGTCCTACATTTCCCAACTTTACGGCATTTTCGGCGACGAGGCGGCAAAAATCGGAAAAGAAAAGTGGGTCGAACAAATCGCCGCACAAGCCACGGTTACCGCGAATAAATTTAAGTCATCAGGCGAATCCCTAATGCAGGCTTATACCAATTTGGGTTCATCCGCAAAAGATCACGGCGTAAAAACCGCCGAGCAGTTTGCGGTGATTGGTAACTTGCAAAATGTCTTTGAAGGCGGTCTTGCCGGGACAAAATACGCCGCATTTTTAAGCGGTGCAGTCAAAGCACAATCAAAACTTGGACTTTCTTTTTTAGATTCCCAAGGGAAAATGCTACCGATTATAGACATCCTTGAAAAAATCAAGGGTAAATACGGCGAGTTAAATTCTGAAAATCTTTATGAATTACAAAAAGCATTCGGGACAAAAGAAGCCGCACAAGTTATCAATAATTTATTACCAAAAATTGATTCTTTGAAAGCCGATATTGCCGAAATCGACAACATGAAAAGCCTTGATGACGCCATGGCAATCAGTAAAACCGTGACGGATTCGTGGATGCGTTTTCAAGCGATTTTTAGAAATATCCAAATCGCCATCGGCACGCAGATTTTGAAAAAACTTGAGCCGATCATGAACCGCATTGCCGATATGGGGCAAGAATTTACGAATTGGCTTCGGACTTATAAAAACATTGCTCGTTGGATAGGCTATGTAGTTGGCGCGTTGCTTGGTTTTACTGGATTGACCGCCGCACTTACTTTAATGAGTGGCATAGTTGCCGCAATCGGTGTGGCGTTTAGCGCGATCTTGGGCCCGATTGGTGCAGTGATTGCGCTAATTGTTGGGCTTGGGGTGTTGATTTACAAATTCCGCGCGCAATTCGCCGCATTCATCGGCGGATTTATCGCGGGCTTTAAAGCCGTGGGTGTGTCGTTTGACCCGCTATTTAACGCTTTTAACCTTGTTTGGGGGGCGATTAAAAAAGTGGGGGCGGCAATCGGGCGCATTATCGCGTTATTCACGGGCGCATCAAGTTCGGCTTACAGTTTTCAGCAATTCGGCATTGACGTGGGCGTGGCGGTTGCGGGCGCGCTCAATTTAATCATTAGCGTGATTGAGCTAATTGCCACCCAGATCGCCAACGTGGCGGATATTTTCGTGAGTGTCGGGGATATTCTGATCAATACGTGGCAAAACGTGGTTTCAGGTTGGCAAAACGGCGATCCGGTGCAGATTTTCGGCGCGTTATTTAATGGCTTATTAAGCATTTTTGACACCGTCACGGGTGGCATCAAAAAAATGTTTATGGATACGCTTAACTGGCTGATTACGCAAGCCAACAAAGTGAGTGGATTAATCGGCATTGAGATTCCGCTTGTTACGACTATGCAGACCGCGCAGGCGACGGGCAGTTTAAATGGAATGCAAGGCGTTGCCGGGATTGCCAGTGCGGCGTTGTCGTTGCCGAATTTGGCAACATCAGGAACCACGCCCCCACTGCCTAAAAATGTTGGATTAGACAGCGGAAAGCCAGTTGTATCGCCGTTAGCTATACCTAAAGCCGATTATGCCACGGCACAACCAAAAAACGGCAAAATCTTAACATTGCCAAATGTGGTGCAACCGCCGTTAGCAATACCGAAAGCCGATTATGCCATGGCACAACCAAAAAACGGCAAAATCTTAACATTGCCAAATGCGGTGCAACCACAATTAACGCAAATGCAACCGGGCACCATCAGCAAAACCGTCGCCCAAAATCAAACCACCGACAAATCATTAAAAATTTACGGTGGCATCACGATCAACGCAAACGACCCGCACCAATTTGAACAGTATTTGCGTGACAAACAGCAATTAGCGGCGGGGTGATAGATGGCAGAAAAACGGTATTTGGATTTATGGATTAATGGTGAGGATTTAACGTTAGACAGCGGCAATCAACCGATAATCTGCGACAACCGCACATCCATCGCGCAGGACATCAAACACGCAATACTAGAGAGCGGGTTAGCAACATTATTAATCGCCGAGCGGAGCCGCATTTTACGCCGCGATATTATTTTGCAAATTGTGCTGTTAGCAGAAGAAGACGAACGACTGATTCCGGGCACGATTTTTATCGAAGAAGAAACATTGGGGCGTTTGCGCTTAACGGCAGACACTTACGATTTCGGCAGAATCGACAATATGGGGATCAATTTAAATGAGTGAAGATTTTAAACAAATGTTAGCGGAAACGGGTTTGCCCGTGGAAGAAACGCAGATCCGTCAAAAATTTGAAGAATTAACCGCACAAGAAAACATTATCACCAACACGTCGAAAATGTCGCCCTTTTGGCGGCTGATTACCGCGATTGCAGTTAAGCCGGTGAAATGGCTAACGGATCATTTAATCGGCGAAATCCTGCCGAATTTATTTGTTAAAACCGCAAAAGAAAAATGGTTACAGATCCACGCGTGGGCGATTGGGCTTGATTTTAAACAAGCCACCAAAGCCGAAGGCGTGATCCAATTTTCCAAAGAAAGCGACATCACCGAATTAACGATTAAAGCGGGCACCGTGGTACAAACAGAGCGCATTAATGACGTCATTTTTAGATTGATTGTTACCACAGACACCGTGATCCCGAAAGGGGTTCTTTCCGCCCTTGTACCGGTTATCGCCGAAAACGCGGGTGCAGATTACAACTTGGCGGCAGGCTATTACCGCATTTTGCCTGAATCGATTGCGGGCATTAAGACCGTCGAAAACAAAGATGATTGGTTGACCACACCGGGTTCCGACCGCGAAACGAACGAAGAATTACGCGAACGTTATCGCACTCAATTTTCGAGCGTTGGCCAACACCATATCGACAGCGTTTATAAAGGCATGATCGCGCAAGTGGCGGGATTATCCGTTGACCGTATTTATTTTAAACACGACGCACCACGCGGCCCGGGTACGGCTAATGCGTATCTATTGCTTGATACGGGCGTGATAAGTCAGCCGTTTATCGACAAAGTGAATCATTATGTGCAAACCAAGGGCAACCACGGGCACGGCGATGATTTGATCTGCTTTGCCATGCCGGAAACGCAACACGTGATCTCGTGCGGCGTGTATTTTCGACCGTCGCAAGCTATCGGCGAAACCCGTAAGACGGAAATTGTGCAGGCAGTGGAAAATATGATCCGTTGCGCATTTCGCGAGAACAACAATTACACCGTGACGAAAACCTATCCGTTTAGCCGTTTTTCTTGGTCAAAATTGGGCGAAGAAATCCACGACAGATTCAATGAGATCGATTCCATTGTTTGGGGACAGGCAGATATTAAAAGCGAATTATCTATCCCGCGTATTTCGCGGTTAACCGTGAGCGTGCAACGATGATGATTAAATTACCGTTTTGGATGGACAAGGGCGAACTAAATAAAATCGCCATGCTATTTGGCAAATGGTGGGACTACGTACAAAGTGCGGTCAAATTTCCCTTCGAAATTTTGGACGAAGAAAAATGCAGTGAACGTATTTTAAATTTGATCGCTTATCAGCGTGACGTTGAGCGGTTTGAAAACGAGCCGATAGAACTTTTCCGCAAGCGCGTCAAATATGCCTTTATTAATGCCAAAGACGCCGGAAGCAAAGCGGGCTTTATTCGAATTTTTGAAAGATTGGGGATTGGTTACGTCGAAATTGAAGAACGGTTTGATCTCGAAAATTGGGATGTGATCAAAATCAGATTAAGTGATTCCCTACTGGCGAAAAATATCGACTTACTGAATTTAATCATCCGTAAATATGGCCGTACTTGTCGCCGCTATACCTTCGAGGTGATCACCTCCGAAACGGTGACGATACATCACGGCGAATTTGAGCATGATTATCAAAGTTTTTACATCAAAATGAACACATAACAACAATAATAAAAAGGTGTTTTATGGCAAGTTTAATTACCCCGCAATTTGAACAATATATTGCACAACAAACAATCAACAAAGGCACAGTTGTTTTTGATGAATTTATTTTTGCAAATATCCCCGGCTTGACCGCTGAAAATTTGAAAAATCATTTAACGATGCCGCAAGCGGCGCACATTGTGCACCGTCAAGCAGTATCACAAAGCGGCGTCGTAAATGAAAATGCCGTGGTGTATTCCGTTACCATCGGCACGGAAGTCGGCGATTTTGACTTTAATTTTATCGGCTTGGTGAACAAGTCAAAAAATATGCTTGCCGTGGCAATCCAAACGACCCCCGTTAAAAAAGTGAGAAATAAAAATGCGGTGCAAGGCAACAGTATTACGCGCAATGTGTTATTAGAGTTTCGCGGCGCGAAAGCCTTAACAAATATCAACGTAACCGCACAAACGTGGCAGATTGATTTTACCGTGCGTTTGCACGGCATCGACGAAAAGATCCGATTAACAAACCGTGATTTATACGGCCGCGCCGTATTTTTTGATGATAGTTTTTTGGTTAAACGCAAAAGCGGTAATGATTATACCATCGAGCCGGGCGTGGCGTATGTTGAGGGTGTGCGCGCCAATATGATCGCACTTGAAAACATTAACGCCGCAAACTTGCCATGCTCCATTTATTTAGACGTGGTGCATCATTGCACCGTCACGGGCGCGTATGAAACCGAAATCAAGTTTTTAAAAGCCAACAAAGCAGATTACACCGACACCACAAACCGCCCGCACTATGTGCAAATTTTGGCGGACATTGACCGCAACGGGGTTGTAACGGATCGCCGCTTGTTATCGCCATTTTTAGGCATCAACCCGCTAGACTTGGACGACACCACGTCAAATAAAGCAGACAAAAACGGACATACGCACCGCTTACCGTTGGCGAGCCTAATTAAACGCGGGATCGTTAAGTTATATTCCGGTTATGATTCCGACGCGGAGGATTTAGCCGCCACGCCGAAAGCCATTAAAGCGCTGAAAGCGTTTATCGACGCGCTCACCCGTAATTTAGGAAACTACATCCCCAATAGCAAAAAATCCTCACGAGTTGACAGCAACAGCGCGGACGACGTGGCAACCAGTGCGGCGGTTAAATCTGCTAATGACAATGCCAACGGACGAGTATCGAAATCAGGCGATACGATGACCGGGTCACTAAACATAAAATTTGGGGATTACAGTTTTATCAACCAGTTTAATAAATCCGGTAAATTTGCCCGCATTGAGACCACGCCGGATGCCAAATCCAATTTTTACAAACTAAGCTATTGGAACAATGATACTGAGTTACATTCCGCGCTTTTGCCAAAGCGAGGCCCTTGGAAAGTGATAGCCTATGAGGACTGGGTTAATGAGAACTATATCCCTCTTAACAAACGATCATCCGCAGTCAATAGCAACGACGAAAATAATGTAGCAACATCAAAAGCGGTTAAAACTGCTTATGACAAAGGCGTGGAAGCCCAAAATGCTGCAGATGGAGCCAATAACAACGCTAACAATCGTGTATCGAAATCAGGCGATACGATGACGGGCAATCTTACCGTGCCAAATCTTATCGTCAATGACCCAACAAACAATAACAACTTTGTGCAAATAGGTGATGACACAAAGTTAATTGACGTTGACATGGGACATACCGTTGGATTGCAAGCAACAGACAATGCAAATGATGCCTACATTGCCTATGGAGCAACCAAAAAACGATTTGGTTTTGATGGCAATATGTTTTTTGCTGATTCCGCGTTGGCCACAAACTACATCGGGCATGGCAGTTATGCCCAACAATATAACGTCGCAGCGCCGTTTTACGTGCATCAAACACTTTCGGTCGCAAGAGATACCTATCACCCATTTGTCAAAGGACGAGTGCGAGCTGCCGGGCAATATGGCGCGGCATTTAGCTTTGGCTATACCACCAATCAACGACAAGACGGAGATGGGTTTGGTGCCGGCGTTATCCATTTGATTGAGGACAACGGCGCGGAACTAGGTTGGTTTTTTAACCATGATGGCATTTTTACATCGCCCGGTGATGTTGTAACAGGTGATGGCAAACGTCTTACCAAGGCCCATCAGACTAATTATTCTTACGTTGAGACAACCGCCGCCGCCGCAATTTGGGGTGGTCTGAAAATCAACCGCAACGGCGATCATATGCTGATTGAGTCAAACGACAGAGGTGGATTCAACTTTATCCGGCGTAATAACGATGGTGGAAATGTTTATGCACTCAGCTCACCGACTAAAAATGGGACGTTGGCAACATTAGAAGATTTACCGATAGAACGCCTTATTTGGCAAGGGTCAACGGATAATCCAATCACAGTTAATGCACAAGTTAGCAAAGGCGTGTTATTTGTACTAATGGACACTCCCCATGGAGCAAACGCGAATCGCCCAATTTGGTTCAGCTCGCCAATCGAACAATGCCACGACACATGCATCGGTGAATACGATACAGGCGGTTCCGCTGGTGACTATAACTTTGTTACTCTCGCATTGTTGCATCGTAATGGTAACAATATCACCATCACCCCACAAAGTGATGGGAGAAAACCAAGAATTAAAAAAGTCGTCGTATTTGGTTAACTTAAGGATAAAAAAATGAAAGTTTATTTTTCAAAAAAAGATATTAGTCAATATGTTATCTATCCCGTCCCTGAACCTGAAGAGGAATTGTTGTATTTTGCGTTGGACGTTAACTCCGATGAAGAGTTAGCGCAAAAAACACCGGTATTACATCAAGGCAAATTAGTGTTAGTGGACAAACAACCCACCCCAGCCCACGAATGGGACGGCAAAGCGTGGGTCATCCCACCGGCAAAAATGACCGCACTTTTACCAAGTCGGAAAGCCGAGTTATTAAATGTTATCGCCAATAAAACCGATAATTTCAAAGCACAGTATCTTATCGGCTATTCGAAATCCGAAATTGACAGTTTTTATCGCCAAGAGCGCGAAGCGCGAAATGAATTGCCGACAATGCTTTTAACCGAAATTTTCGAGGGGCGTGATGATTTAAGCTCAATCGAAGAATTAAAGAAAAAGGTTATCGAAAAAGCAGACTTATACGCCATCATCATGGGTAAACTCTTTGCAATTAAACAAGGCTTTGAAAAGCACATTGAACAAGCAGAAACCATGGAACAATTAGATAAAATTGAGCAGGAGATCAATCAATGGCAAAAACTGTAAAAACATGGGGCTATCACGTCTTGATAGCCATCGACCAACTGTTTAAACGGCGGCAATATCCAGCGGAATTCCGCGCAATTAAATAATGAGGATTTAGGCATGTGGAAAAAACAACAATTAAAACTCTCCCCGCAAGCCAAAAAAACACTTGATGACGCACAAAAGGGGATAATTTCCCCTTTTTCATTATCGGTTTCCGGCACAAAAATCGGGGTGCATAACTGGACGCATGGAATCGAAGAAAAATCAAACCGTTATTTGTCACCGGAAAACGCAGTAAAAGCGTTAGCGGCAAAATTAGTGGATTATGGGGATCCGAATCGACCAAAGGGCCGGCAAGATGTCATTGCGATCATGGTAACAAGTGGCAACATCGAACAGTTTATTGCGGATTTAGACAAAGTGCGGGTGCTTTTGCCCGAGCCTTGTTTTAAGCAAGCGTATGACTACGCAAAATCAAGTAAAGATTTGCAACAAACAAAGATGACTAAAACGCCGACGATTGCAAGCCCCGCTTTTGGCAATGTGGCAGATATTACACCGGGTTCAGGGCGCGTGATGCAGTCAGTGCTACGCAATGCTATCGCGGGGGCAAATGCCACCCGAACAGGCGACCCAACCGCAGCCATTGAAAAATTGCGAAAAATGAAAGCGGAACGAGAAAAAGAAAACAAAAAACAGGTTGATGACTTGTTGAAAACAACGGTGAAAGTGTACGCATTTAATGCAGAAGATTTATTGGAAATTGCCGAAGCAAAAATAAAAATCAATGTGCCAATCGCGCAAAATGTGTTTACGGCTTGCGTGATGTATATCGGCAATGATTTATCCGCGATTAGAGGGATGTTAAACGATGAGTGAGTTAGATAATCAAATTGACAATATTGCACGCGCTGAACGCGGAGAAAATGTAAATATTTCGCAAAATGGGCCAAAAACAGATCTAGATAAACAAATTGAAAATGTACATAAAGCCGAAATGGACGGCAAGCAAAATACAAGCGAGACAACAAGTAGTACACAACAAAATGAAGAAAGCAATCGCAAAAATCCAAGTGTACAACTGGCTTTAAACGGTCAGGCTATTTATATGTATGGATTGATGATGTCGGTCAGCGTAAAACGCGAACAAAAAGATATGAGCGGCAGTAAATCAAGCACTCAAAAAAGCGAAAAGGGCGTAAAAGCAAAAGAATTGCAGGTAACGGGGGTGATTCCGTATGACCGCAAAGAATGGCTAACCACGATTTTTAAACTTGCCGAGGCAGAAACAGGAAAGGGCGAGCAAGAAAAATATCGTGTTTCATCCGTCACGGCCGAGGCGGTGAATATGCGCGAAGTGCAATTCGCCGATTCGGTGACGGCGCAAGAAATGGAAAACCGCCTAGCTTGGCAGGTGTCTTTTACGCTCCGCGAGGTGAATTCCGTTGCCGAGAAGAAAGAAGCCCGAAAAGCGAAACCGCAAGTTAAAACACAGGGCGAAAAAGCCCCGGTCGCGCAGTCTTCGCAACCACAGACCGAACAAACAGGCGGGGCGGACAAAGCGCAGAAAGAAGATAATTCAATTTCAAAAAAAATAAATGATTGGTTGGGCCCATAATGAAAATTATAAAAACGTGCATCATTGGCGACAAAGAATTAGAGTTGGCCGCCGAAAATATTATTTTAGAACTCAATAACACCGGTCGCGGATTTGTCACTGTGCGTACCGAGGAAAAGTGCACGGGCAAAAGTGCGGTCTTTTTAATGGGCGAATATGACCATTATTATAAATGGTTCGACGGTTTTGTGGAGCGTGAGCAGGACGCGACCGATGGCTATAAAAAGTTATTCATTCGTGAAAAAGCGGCGATTTTTGAGCGTCCGTTAAGTTGTTCGCATCGTCATATTACCTTACGCGATTTAGCGGCATGGATTACGCAACAAACGGGCGTGCCGGTTAAAGTGCCGCAAGCGGATTATGCGGATAATCCGATTCCGCTTTTTACGCATAACGGGTCGGGCTATCAGTTGTTGGCCAACATCGGGCGGCAATATCAAATTAAAAACTATATGTGGCAACAGTCGGCAGATGGGTCGTTATTCGTCGGTTCGCATGATGATTCTCGTTGGGTCGGCAAAAATATTGAGTTGGATAGCGGGTTGGCGTTGCGCAGTGGATCTAATGATATGACATTGCCGATCATGGCGGCGATTCGCCCCGGTGCGCTGATCAACGGCAAAAAAATCAAAAGCGTGACTTTAGCGGGGGATGATTACACGCTTGAGTGGGACGACTTAGACAAAAACGGGCAACCGGTGCAAAAAAGCCCGGAACGTCGCCAAATGGAAAAGACGTTCCCGGAACTGGCGGGCGGTTATCACTTGCCGAAATACGCGAAAGTGGTCGGCGTGGCTGATCCGTCGGGCGGTGGCGATATTTCCGATCCATTCCGCCCGAAATATGCGGTTGAATTGCAACTACTGGACGAAAACGGCAATGAGGATAAAAGCGTGCCGGTTTACCCCGCCGTGCCGTTGCCGGTAACAAGCACGGGTTCACAGGGCGGGGATTTTGCCTTTCCCGAAGTCGGCACGATAGTCGAAGTCGGATTTGCTTACGGAAGATCCGATAAGCCGTTTGTACGCACCATGTTAGCGCAGGGAAAGACGGTTCCCGCCGTTGCCGTGGGCGAGCAGTTAAAACAGCAACGCCCCGAAGTGTATGAGCGCACCGACGCGGCGGGAAATAAAATCCGCGAGACAGATCAGCGCATTACGGATAAATCATTCGAGCGCGTGATCGAGACGGACACCGAAACGAAACAGATCGGCACGTCGCAAAAAACGGTAGATTCCGACAGCACAGAGACCGTCGGTGGAAATAAAACGGTGCACGTGTTGGGCAACATTGAGGAGGTGACGGCGAGCAATAAAACATCAGGCGTCGGCGGCGAACTCTCCGAAAAAATCAATGGACTGGCAAAAAGGGTATCAGACGAGAAAAATAAATTTGTCGCCCCGCTAAGTTACATGGGATCCGAAGGGCAGAATATTTTTAGATTGCTTGAGGAGACAATACAGCTTTTGGGCGACGTGGCTAATGCCGTGGCGACACATACACACAAAGGCCCGAAACCGGATCAATCGGCGATTTTTTCCGGGCAAGGCAACAAGGCAATGAAGATTAAAGGGCGATTAACGCCGATTATTGAATAAAGAGAGAACATCAACTTAGAAATTTATTAACGCATGGTAACCCTAGGCAATGCCTAGGGTTTTTTATTGTTCGCGTAAAATATAAGTTACTGATTAATAAGATGTAATCGTACAAAGTGCGGTTGATTTGCATTCCACGTTAAATTTTTACGTAAAAAAACGCGTCACGTAAAATCCACTTCCCCTCCCGCCGATTTTGCAAAAAAAAATCACGTTTTTTCAGTTAATTTTCAGCGGCGAAGCCTTGTCGCAAAAGGGATCTATAAAAGATCTTAGCTGTAAAAATTTCACGTTTTTTCAGGGTTTTTCAGTTAAAAAAGATCTTAAATTTTGCGGATTCGCCCGCATTTTATTGATTTCAAACAAGATTTTGAATTTTACGTAGCAATTTCTTGTATTTTCACTTTACAGTTAAACTGTGGCGACACAGCCACCGGAACAAAATTTAGAACGGATAAATAAGGGATCAAAACAGCCACTTAACAGCCACTTTGTTAATTTTGGTGGGTCGTGAAGGATTCGAACCTTCGACCAACGGATTAAAAGTCCGCTGCTCTACCGACTGAGCTAACGACCCATCTCGTGTGTTAGAACGGAGATTTATGATACTGATTTTATTTTAAAAATCAATAAAAAATTTATTTTTATTCGATTTTCTCGAACTTTATATGGTTTTTGGCTAAAAAGTGCCGCGATATGAGGGCATTGCAATTTCATTTCTTCTAACCCTCATTTCTCATTTTTATTTTCCGCCGTTGAGTTCTTCTAAACCGGTTTCTTCCTTTTGAGAAAGAATATCGGCTGCCCCTTCATTTAACGCTTCCGCATGTTGTGTCGGACGAACAAACGGTTTTGGCGTCCAATATTTTTTAACCAATTCCGCTGAGAAGCCATGTAATACTTCCTCATTTAAACGCTCTTGGTCTAATTGACGAATGGCTGTCACCACTTCATCTGCTTCAACTTGCGCAACCCCTAAACGTATTAGCGCTTCACGTCCTAAAAGTAAGGCAGATTCAAAAGTCTCACGAATTTGAAAATCAATATTAAGTTTCATTAAATTGACCGCACTTTGCCGATCGTAAGTTCTCGCCAGCACCGGCAATAACGGATATTCTTGCTTAATCTGCTCGACAATCAATTCGATACTATGGGTATCACTAATCCCCAAGATTAAACAAGAGGCTTTTTCTAGGCCACAGGCACGCAAAACATCTAAGCGGGAACCATCACCATAGTACACTTTAAAACCAAATTTTGCGGCAGAGCGAATACGATCAATATTCGCGTCAATCACGGTAACTTGGATGCCTCTTGCCAATAATGTTTGACACACAATTTGACTAAAGCGCCCGAATCCCAACACAACAACATTATTTTCGACACTTTCAATTAAATCGATGCTATCTACCTGATCGTTATTGGTATTCACCGGCGTATTCGGTTTTGATAATCGGCGGAGCAATAACACAATTAGCGGTGAGAACAGCATAGAAATGATCACGGCTGCCGTAAAGGTGGCATTTAAGTCGGCAGATAACACGCCTGCAGTGGTGGCTGCGGAAAATAAAACAAAGGCAAATTCCCCACCGTGCGCCATGATCGTCATGCGGCCAATGGCTTCGTTATGATTTAATAATGTGAGGCGAGCCACACCATACACACTGATTGCCTTACCTAAAATATAAAGAAAAACAATGCCAAGCAACCATAATGCATTATGCCAAACTAAAGCGAAATCTAATGACATCCCGACGCCCATGAAAAATAAGCCCAGTAATAATCCACGGAACGGTTCAATATCCGCTTCTAATTGATGTCGGAAAGCGGATTCAGATAACATCACACCGGCGACAAATGCGCCCATTGCCATGGATAATCCGCTAATTTCCATAGCTAATGCCGCACCAAGCACCACTAATAATGCTGCGGCCGTCATCATTTCTCGAATATGCGCTTTAGAAATCATTCGGAAAATCGGATTCATCAGCCATTTACCGGCAGCGACTAAACCCAATACGGCAGCCAACGCGACGCCAATGCCTGCCCAGTTGGTAGAATGGGCGGAATTATTGCTTTCTGGTGAAAGAAAGGCGACAAATGCCAAGAGAGGAACGATGGAAAGATCTTCAAATAATAACGTAGAAACCACGCGTTGACCTTTTGGCGTGGAACTAATCCCCCGTTCTTCTAAAATTTGCATGACGATTGCGGTGGAAGAAAGTGTAAAACCCATTGCCGCAATAAAGGCAACAGGAAAACTCAGGTTTAACAGGTTAATTCCGATTAATGTTAACAATACACCGGAAACAGCGACTTGCAGCAACCCTCGTCCAAAAATCGCTTTACGCATTGCCCACAAGCGTTCAGGGTGCATTTCTAAACCGATGATAAATAGGAACATTACCACGCCTAGCTCGGCCATGTGAACAATATTGGAAGGATCTTGAAACAGCCCAAAACCGGATGGCCCGATTAAACAGCCGGCGACTAAATAACCGAGTACGCTTCCCAATCCAATACGTTTAAAAAGCGGTACGATTGTGACACTGGTGGCTAATAAAACGACCGTTTTGACGAGCTCAGGATTGGATAATTCAGTCATTGTAAAACCTTATGAAAAAAGAAAGAGAATGGGTAAGAGAGTGCTGTTAATTATACATGATGCTTGCTATAATTTTCAGGCATTTATCACATAAATCAAGAGGAAAAAAACAATGAAAAATACACTAAAACTGACTGCAGTTGCTGCAATGTCAGCCTTTGTATTAGTGGGTTGTGCACAAAATACGTCAAAAGGAGACGCGCAATTACAGCAACAAGCTGTATTAGGAATTAACTGGATGCAAGAATCCGGTGAATATAATGCGTTGGCTTATCAAGCATTTAACACCGCTAAAGTCGCCTTTGATCAGGCAAAAGTGAAAAAAGGCAAGAAAAAAGCCGTTGTCGTGGATTTAGATGAAACCATGATTGATAACAGCGCATATGCTGGTTGGCAAGTTAAAAACAACAAACCGTTTGATGGTAAAGATTGGACACGCTGGGTTGACGCCAGAGAATCTGGCGCTATTGCAGGTGCGGTGGAATTTAACAATTACGTGAATGCACACAAAGGCAAAATGTTCTATGTGTCTAATCGCAAAGATAAAAATGAAAAAGCCGGCACTATTGACGACATGAAACGTTTAGGTTTTACCGGTGTTGATGAATCTTCTCTTTACCTCAAAAAAGATAAGTCTGCTAAATCTGCCCGTTTTGCTGAAATTGAAAGCCAAGGTTATGAAATTGTACTGTATGTTGGTGATAACTTAGACGACTTCGGTGACGAGACACATGGCAAACTAAATGCAGAACGTCGTGATTTTGTGGCGAAAAACCAAGCGAAATTTGGTAAAAGCTACATTGTGCTTCCTAACCCGAACTACGGTGGTTGGGAAGGTGGTTTAGCCAAAGATTATTTCAAAGGCGATTCCCAAAGCAAAGTGAAAACCCGTTTAGACGCAATTAAAGCGTGGAGCGGTAAATAATTTCTTTGTGGAAAAACATTGATAAAGATCACCGCACTTGATGTGAATCTCAAGTGCGGTGTTTTTTTATCATATTTTTTAGGGGAGAACGTTACGGAGAACACCGCATAAAATGGAAACGGAGAAAAGGCGAATGGCATTTTCTCCGTTTTGCATTGTTGTAATATTGTGCAATTAGGTCAGATTAATTGCAAATTATTTTACGCGAGAAACGTATTCGCCGGAACGGGTATCCACGCGAATCACTTCACCGATTTGTACGAATAATGGTACTTTCACCACAGCACCGGTGCTTAATGTTGCCGGTTTACCACCAGTACCTGCGGTATCACCTTTAAGACCTGGATCGGTGTCAACGATTTCTAATTCAACGAAGTTTGGTGGTGTTACCGTAATTGGTGCACCATTCCATAATGTCACGATACAATCTGCTTGGTCTAACAACCATTTTTCTGCATCGCCTACCGCTTTTGCATCTGCAGAATATTGTTCAAATGTTTCCGGGTGCATGAAATACCAGAACGCATCGTCTTTATAAGAATAAGTTAAGTTTAAATCCATTACATCAGCAGCTTCAACAGAAGTACCGGATTTGAAGTTTACGTCCAATACTTTGCCGGAAATTA
>ERZ773010.300-NODE-300-length-35797-cov-9.712215_pt1 | contig 35797 bp, 54 predicted proteins | sample MGYA00580842_ERZ773010 | MGnify/ENA primary metagenome ERZ773010 (study PRJEB29015, sample SAMEA2737982) | human oral metagenome | biome: human oral; feature: human-associated habitat; material: dental | place: China | collected 2107 ... | reverse complement strand
GGATAGAAGCACAGCCTGAAGAAAATCTTGAACTGGAAATAGGAATGGATTCACTGGATATTGTTGAATTTTTTGCATATGTTGAAAACAGTTTTGGAATTCAGCTTGATGAAGAGAAATTTTCTGAAATATCTAACTTGAAATCACTGTCTGAATACATTAATGAAAAGGCAACAAAAATAGAAAGTGGAGAAGTGGACTGGAAAAAAATAATAGATGCAGCACCGCCTGTTGAAGAAAAAAACAGATGGGCGACAAGAGTATTAAGACCCCTTTTTGATTTGATAATAAAACTGTATTTCAGATTGAAAAGAGTGAACAGGGATAAATTAAGCGACAAGCCACAGATATTTGTTTCAAACCATCAGAGTTTTATAGATTCGTTAGTGCTTGGAAGCCTGTTACCTGCGGGAATACTTTATAATACAGTTTTTTTGGCAATAGACTGGTATTTTAAAAAGGGAATTCTGAAACTACTTGTCAGTCATGGAAATGTGGTATTGATAGATATAAATAAAAATATTAGAAAAAGTGTTGAGGAAATAGCAGCAAATGTTAAAGCTGGAAAAAATGTACTTATTTTCCCTGAAGGTGCAAGAACTAAAGACGGAAAAGTTGCAGAATTTAAAAAAGTATTTGCAATAATAGCTAAAGAACTCAATGTAGATGTTCAATGTCTAGGAATAAAAGGTGCCTTTGAAGCATATTCGAGATACATGAAATTTCCTAAACCTAAGAAAATAGAAGTTGCCGTTCTGGAGAAATTTAAGCCGGAAGGTACGTATGATGAAATAGTTGAAAAGGCTAGAAATATAATAAAGACTTATGTTGAAGGAAAGTAATAAATATAAGGAATAGTAAAAAAATGACTAATTAAATAGAAGGTGCTGTTTCAAAATAGCAAAAATACAAATGCTATATATGAAAACTATATTTATTCATTTACTAAAATTTTACTTATATAAAATAGTCATTCATTAAGGAAAAGTCAAAAACTTACCTAAAGGTTCGAACAGATGACTTTTCCTAAATTCATTTCCTATTTTACATCGTAAAATTTTAAATAATTCAAAAATATAGTTTTTCACATTGATTTTAAGTTTTCTTTTTGAGACAGTTATCAAACCCTCTAAATATCCAACTTAACTCTTCTTATGTCAGCACCTACACCATTAAGTTTTTCTTCAAGCTTATCGTATCCACGGTCTATAAAATATTATTACTCTCCCTTACCAGTAGTTATTTTTATTGACTTCATTTTTACGAAAAAATAAATTTTTATTATCTTTTTTTATATTTTGTCCCCAATTTGTCCCCAAATTTACAACTATTATTCTTTATAATTCCTGTCTCAAAATTTTTTTATTTTCTTATACTCTTCTTTAGTAATTTTCTTTACTATATTTTTTAACTTCTTCATTTTAAATACTTCAGAATAATTCTTTCTAACAAGTAATAGCCTTAAATGTTCCTGCTCCTCTTCCGTTAAAATTTTCTGAAGTTTTACATAGACATAGAACAATGCCTGTTCATTGCCGTTGTTTATACGAAAAACTTCATCTTTAATCCTTGCATAAATATACTCAAACATGATCCTGCCCCTCTTTTGACTTTAAAATTCCTGTTCTAAAAATAGCAATGTTAAATCCTCAATATCTATTTTAATCCAGTCGCCTTCTTTATCATCATTGGGATAATTCTCATATTTATAATCTATCAAATGATAATATTCTATCCCTTGAATTTCTCTAATTTCAAGTTTGACATAATAGTCTCCCTCTTTTCCAATTGAATTGATAAAAAAATCATCCAGTATTCTTTCTAACTCGACATTGTTTTCAATATCATTTTCAATTTTTAGATTACTATCAAATATTAACACTAAATCAGAATATTCTAAAGCATTTAAAAATTCTTTTCCAGAAAAGATTTCTTCCAGAGTTTCTTTTTCAAATTCGTATTCTTCATGTTTTTCTACAAATTTTTCTATATTCCTATATTTTGCTATCAATTCTTTTTCAAGTTGTTTTCCCGTCTTTAAAATCATTAATTTATCCTTTCTTTTTTTCTATATTATACCTCAAAAAACAAAAATAGCTAATTAAAGTCAAATTTAATTAACTATTTTGTCATTATGAAAAAGATTTTTACTACTAAATTTATAGCATATTTTACTCTTTTTTTCAATAAAAATAGATGACCATTTTATTGGCCATCTACTTTTAAAAATGGTCTTTGATATATTATATCTTGTTTTTCTAAAAAGTCAAGTCACTTAATTTATAAGTTCTTTTATTTTTGCGACCAATTCATTTTCAATAGTCTGCATGTGATCTTCGACTATCCTAATCGCTTTATTATAGAGTTCTTTTTCATCTGTTCCGTCCTCTTTTAATCCCTCTAAAATTTGAACTATAATACTTTTTGTCTCAGAGAACTCCTTTTTTATAATATCGTGAATCATTTTATAAGTAATCCCCTCGATAATATCGTGCATTTCAGTTTCAAAATCAATTAATTTTCTGTTGAAAAACGTATCAATTTCTTTGTTAATTATGCTCCAGTTTTCTTTTAAGTGATTTTTCTGAATGTATTTTACTATTTTTTTTTGTATTGCCCAACGGATGTCTTGAATCTGGAGTGTTAGTATCATTTCTAACGCTTTCCCAGTCACTTTTTCAGTCCTTAGCCGTTCTTCTAAACGATTAAGAACTTCTACAAGTTTTTCATTTTGAGTTATAAGTGTACTCCTTCTGTTTTCAGCATATTCTAATTTTACTAAGATTTCTTCATAATATTTCTTATTGTCCTTAATCATCAAGTCAAATATAGTTTTTGCAAAATAAAGAAATATCCCACATATTACTACTGTCACTCCCAGTTCGCTAATTTCTTTAAAAAACATTTTTCCTCCTCAACTGCTACAGTGCAGCAGGATTTTCTTTTTTTTCTACATTAAATATATTTTGTAGTACTACTCTTAAATCGCAGTTCTTTTTAGCCTCTTCCAGTGCTATCGTTAATGCTTCTTCTCCTACCTCTTCAACAAAATTTGGAATAAAAGGTCTGTCAATTGTTTTTTCTTTTTCCAGCAGATCCTCTAATTTTTTCCAAAAACCATCATGTACTTCCTTGAATTTTTCTATTCCAGCTTTCCCTTTGCTCAGTATTTCTGTTTTATAAATTAACGTCTTTCCTAATTCTAAAATTTTACCTGTTATATAAATTTTTGCTGCTAATCTATCCATAATTATCCTCTCCTTTGTTTGTTTTATATTGTATTTTATTCTAGCCACCTGACAGGCTCAAATTTTGCATTTAAACTTGTCGGATAACCTTTTATACCTAAAATTATTTTAAAGTCCGTATAGGCTAAATATACAAGCCATTTTTTCTATAGACTCAATTTTTCACTTTTTTGAGCCTATAGATTTTTTTAGGCTTAATTTTTTGAAATTTTGAGTCTTAAACTAATTCAATATGGGGATAATCTTTAAATTTTACCCAGTCACCTCCCCATACAATGTTTATTCCATTTTCTTTTGCTACTTTTTTTAAATGATCTGCTACTTCCCTATATTTTTTTTCATTATTCCAGTCAATTTTATCAGGCAATGCAGGATCATAAATTGCAAAATCTATTGCATGACCATATCCATCACTTTTTGCCTGATGATTAGATTTGCTTTTATAACCGTCACAGTTCGTCACTTTCGGACCAGGTTTAGTTCTTCCTTGCTGGTATAGCTCATTTTGATAAGCTGCTGTTCTCAGTCCCTGTACTATCATAAAATCATGAGGGCTGTTAGTTATTCCTAATTTTATTAAAGTTTGCAAAGCTGGATGTACCCCCTCAAGTCTGTTTAAACTTCTTTGAGATAATACAAATTTCTTTTTTTCTACTGTTTCAACTGTTTCAGTCGTCAAAACAATATTTTCTCCTTCAATTTCAACTCCTGTTATCCTTAAAGTTTTTCCTCCTTCTATGATTTCTGTTCCTATAAGTTCCTTTACATCTCTCATTTCTATTCCACCTTTCCTTTCAGTAATTCCATATCTTTTAAATATTTATATAGTTTTGACGGATTAAATTGATATCCGACTCTGTCTTTTAAAGACTTAAGTTTATATGTCAAAGTAAATTGCAAGGCATAATCGATTGCGTTTAAGCAAAATTCAGAACAGAAAAATCTGTCATCATCTTGTACCTTTTTAGCGTAGAAAAACTGTCCTAATATGCCTAGATAGTCATATCCTTTGCCTTGCTTTTCTCCAAAAAATTCAAGTATATCTGCCGAATCGATTCGGCTATCTAGCTCATAGATATCAAAATTCTTTTTATATTTATATTTTTGTTTACGTACTCCACCTGGATTTGAAAGATATACTTCATTGTTATAGATAAATTCACAATGACTATATTTTCCCAGCGTCCATAAGGATATCAGAAATCCGAACGGAGTTTTTGGTTTGTGAAAGCTAATATATAGCTTGTCTTTTTCAAGTTGCATAAAACACCTCTCTACATATTTTTATAAGCCTTTTCGTATCTATCTTTTGCATCATACTCTTTAAGTTCTTTATCAGTTAAATTTTCCAGATTATGCGATAGTAATGTCTCAGTTGTCATAGCTTTTGTAGTATGCAACTGCATTATATTTGCCATTTTCATCATGTCCTGCAATGTTAAATTAACATACTTTTCTGAATTATCTTTTGTGTAAAATTTCCAGTTTTCAAATTCAGTTTTTTTCATTGCCTGGCACATTACTACTATTCTAGTTAAGTTAGACTGATCTATACTCCTGTTGTTCTGCAGATATTTAACCCCTCCTACTTCAAATTCAAACGGAGCAACGTCATATTCCAGTCTTAACTCATAGAGTTCCTTTTTAATCTGCTCTATCCGTTTTTCTCTGTTTAATTTAATGACATTGTTTTCCACATACTCACATTCGGAAAGTGCAACTGTTTTGATTTTTCCGTCTGCAAATATTTCGTTATTCGCAAGAGTATATTTTCCAGTGTTATATAGTTCTTCTTTTGTCATTTCTCTGATATTTCCCAAAACCAAAATTGGGTTTTGAAATTCCGTATCAGAACAAATATGCTTTGCATTATCCCAGTCAGGATAGAATAAAATAGGATCATTTTTAAAATCTTCCAAGCTTGTCGCAACAGGATGTGCGATAACCTGTAAATTATTTTTGTCATATATATTTACTATCATTTTTTACCTCCTTATTTTTATTATTTTTTTTAATTGTGTATAAATTGGAAAATTTATACAAAGTGCAACAAGCAAAACTTTACGTTCATTCAGAAGCGACAGGACAAGGTAGAACAACTTGCAACATTGTCCAGAAAGTTGGAAACGTGGTGACTATCGTATTTGATAGTGGTGACACTTTGAGATATACGAGTGACAATACAGTAATCTTCAGCATTCCTGAAGGCTATAGACCAAAATCCTTTTTATCCGTAAATGCATCGCAATTCAACGGAACTGCTGGAACAATCTATATTCAGCCTGATGGTACTGCTAAATGGAGAGGCTCAACTGTAACTACAGCAAGTATAATATTTTCAGTTAGTTATGTTGTAGATTAAGTAAAATAAGCAACCAAGACTTTTACACTGTTTAGAGTTACACTTGCAAAATTGCCTTTGCCACCTACTCTGACACAGCTGGCGGTTAAATCTAAGTTGCAGTACTCAAACCAAAAACCTTGATTGATGTTTGTTATTGAGATAACCTTTTCCTTTTTAATATGTGACGGAAGATTTGCATACCATTCAGTCACATCCGATGCGGCTATATATCCTAGTAGATGCGTCATAGGCAATACTTCCACTTTGAATAAATTTTCCAATTTCTTTGCATTTTGATAGTCACTTATTGGGATAAATTTTGAACTTTCAAAGTAAGTCAGATTATTTTCTACAGTTGGAACAACCATTTGTTTATTAGTTTTATCATAATACGCAATCCCTATTTTTTTAGTTCCTGCATCCTGCAATAACCCGCCATACCCATCCGTACCCATCCAGTTCATTTTTTCTTCATGCTTGATGTAGTCCTGCAGAGTTGACAGTGTTGCTAAAGTAGAAGGATTAATCTGCATTGTCGCTCCGTTAGAATTGTTTATTTCAGTTATCAAATCTATTTCGACTGTGGCCAGATTAATCCCGTTTGTTGCAGGCATCGTGTCAGGCTCTGCCGCTCTTGTCACACTGTATAATATTTCATTCCCCGAGTCTATTTTCCCATACAGCCCTATAGTTTCAATTTTATACGCACTGTTAACGGATGCATTTGTAAATATTGCATTCAATCTTACTTTAGTACCTTCTTGGCTTACTCTCGACAGATTGACTGTCTGCTTTATTTCATCAATATTTATGAGTTTTGATATATCAGTAGTATCACTGTAAACCTTACTTGATGTTACCATTCTAGTGAACGTAATCTGCTTGTTGTTTCCAAGTGCATTCGCAATCAAAGCTCTCCCGTTATCCGTTATCGTAGTGTCCTTAAAAATTGCCATTTTTTAACCTCCTATCACATATTTTTTACCGTGCATAAATCCTGATGTTGCAAATATTTTAAATACCGCATCAGGAAGTTTTGCCTTTATTTCATATTTCATATAGTTTATTACCCCATTTGTTACGTATATCTTATTCTCAGTTTTCGGAGTAAGAATATTGATACTGTTAAATCCTAAATTTGCAGGTAATATTGTCTTTAGCATGTTGTTCAGCTCATCATATTTTTTTGCATCGTCAAACTTCGTAGTAATTCCAAGCTCATACACATTGAAATTGGGCCTCAGTTCGTAGTTTCCGGCACCACATAGCTGGTCCATTCTGTTCACAAGTACACGCCATGTATAAGGAATTTGGTCGTTCCAATAAGTTAAAACCCTAAAAATTCTGATTTCCAGTGTATCATTTTCATACCTGTGCAGTCCCAGCATTTCCTCAAACTTGCTTATCCCATCTCCGTCACAATATTGAATAAACTGATTATTAAACACCTTTCTAAGCAATTCCCATAATAATCTCAGTTCAGGTTCTTCGCTTTCCATTATCCATCTAATTTCCCTGTATTCTTGCATAAAATCAGGGAGATATGACAGCAGGTTGACGTTAATATTTTCTAAAATCGTCATACTGTGATACCTCCCCACACAGGAATCTGGTATTCAGTTAATTGCAGATTGTTAGGACTCCCATTTATTGTTGTGTTCTGAATGTCCAAAATCCCATTTATATCAAGTATTTTTGCCTCTATACGTGACACCCTCACAACTAGATTATTACTCACTTTTTCATTTTTAAGAGCCCATGACTTCCTCAATTCCAGCAAGTAGTTCTTTACTACTTCCTCGACCTTCAGTTTTACAAGTGCCCATGTAAAATTGGGCTCAAACGTGACACTCGTATGAATGTTAATTGCAACATTACTTGTACCCTGTACTGTAACAATATGTCCTATCGGAGCGACTCCGAGACCTCTTGCATCTTTAGTCGGATCCATTGTGTCCTGTACTTTTTTAATCAGAGTAGGGCTTGCCTGATTAAAATCACTGTCAAGTATGGTCAGCAGAACTGTTCCGCCACCATTCCATACTGGAGTTACTTTAACAGCTCCCACACCTTCAATTTCATGCACTTTAAGTTTATAGTCAGATATGTTCCCTCCATATGCCTTCATGTTAAAACTGTCAAAGTACCGCTGTCTCAGTTTTTCAGTTTCTTCTTCATCCTGACCAGGAATTAAAAGTTCCGTTATTTCAGCTCTACCTAATCCATTTATGTAGTCAATCGGAATTAGGTTTCCTGTTTTCCTTCCTCCGCCCCTTCCAGGAGTTTCACATTCAACCTGATATTCGTATAATCCAGTTCCTGCGTTATGCTCTATAAATTTTGTGACCGTGTAGTTCAGCTCGTCCAAATTAAATCTGCTACCTAACGGTATTTCTATATCAAAAACACCTTTCAATACCGCTTTACTTGCCTTGTAAGGTATTATCCCTCTTTCACTCGCCCTTCTTATCAGATTAGGCCTGCTGGCCGTATCTCCGAACGTTTCCTGAAGTATTATTGATAACGCAAAATACATATCTTCCAGTTCTTTTGCGGCAGGGGCAAGGGCATCCCACATGACTGAGCCTTCCCTTTTATCCATGCTGTTCGGAACTCTTGCAAGCATCCGTTCCATTATTTTTTCATAAGCCATTACCTCAAACATTAAGCTATCTGCACCTCCTTTTCCAGTTCCAGATTCCCAAAAATCGTAACTGCCTTAAATTTGACATGTACCATCCCTCTTTTCAGCTTCTCAAATTCAAAATCAGTCACGTCAAGTATTCTAGTGTCCTGTTCTAATGCCTCTTTTACCCTTCTTTCAATTTCAGGGATACAATAACTCACAGGCATTCCGAACAGATCTTCAAGTTCTATCCCATAATTCCACGAGTAGATTATATATTTGTATCTTTCCGTTCTAATTATTTTATAAATGACCTGTTCCATTGCTTTCAGCTCATCCGTATAGTCTTCTATAACATTTCCCGATAAATCCATTTTATAAGTTTTTGTGGGGCGTTCTATGATTCTGATATCTGAGGTAAGACCGTCGTTACGAGGTATCATTACAACCACTCTCCTTCCGTGTGAGGATCTTTGTATCTGTCCAGTACAATGTAGGTCTGTCCTCCCTGTACTTTTAAAAGCACGATGTCCTCACCTACTTTTAAACCGTTGTGGACAGTTATTCTCTTTCTGCCCTTATATTCATGCTTATGATTTTTTATATCTGTCAGAGCGCCTTCAACAAGTTCAAAGTCTTTCGTTTCGTGGCTCACAGATATGTCGACATCATAATCTCTGACAAGATGGGTAAGGATAAGATCATCTTCCCCCAGTATCAGTTTCTGATCCACCCTGACACTGATGGGATTCACGGATTCCACGGTGCCTTTTCTATGTTCGAACGGTTCTGTCGCGTCATTTGTTGTTCTCGACAGTTCTTTCAACAGTTGTACCAGATCTGCCATTTTTATCACTCTCCTTTATTCCCATTTGGCCTATAAAGTCAATAGTCATTACATGTTTCTGATATTCAAATTTATGTTTAACTTTATCCACTATCATATAATTTTGCACCACTATATCTCCGACATTAAGTTTTATGAGCATACTCGAACCGCCTCTGACCCTTATGTCGCCGAAGACATTTTCCATTGTGAAAGTTCTTCTTTTATGGTTATACAGCTTTAAAAGACTCTCCACTTTTTCCTTTATTTTTCCGTCTGTCATTTTTTCGTCAACATTTTCAAAATATTGTAAAATCCCCCATGATTTTATGTTGAACGGATCCTTTACCATATATATCTCCCTTGTTTTGGCTTCTTTATTGACTCTTGAAAGCTTTATCTGATTGTATGTCTTGTCATCTATGCTTGTACTGTATTTAAAGTCCGTTGCACTTTTATCATCAATAATAAGGTCAAGTATCCTCATTTTTTCATCTTCCTTCAATGTGAGTTTCCCATAATTATCGTAGAAGATAAACTGTTTCTTTGTGTTATATAGAGTTTCGGAGAGAGCGTATAATATCATGTCAAATAAAGTCTTGTTGTCCTCTATTCTCTTTTCGATTTTAAATTCCGTATTTTCCAGTTCCCCAATTTCAAGCTTAAAATCTTCCGCTATTCTTTTTATTATTTCCGTTGCTGTCACATTTTTAAAAATATATGTATCCTTATTTTTTAAGTACCTCAGCTGATCATATGCGGTAACTTTTATCTTGCCCGATTTTGTCCTGCTACGCTTAAAGATATAACCTAGAAAAAAAGGGACGTCTTTGTATTTCACGGATACCCTATTTCCTTCAGTAAATTCTATTTCCTCTTTCAGCACTTCAAATTCAAGTACCCCACAGCTCCCTTTTCTTTCAGTTATCCATTCAAGCGAAGTCACGAGGGGCATTAAAAGTTGCCCGTTTTCGAGTGTCACTGTCAGCTCAATGTCCTTTTCAAGCTCAAATTTTCCGACTGATTGCTTTATCGCCGCATTAATCCAGCTTTTCCTGTTAAGATCTATCAGCTTAATTCCTTTCAAGTCCGGCATAATACTCATTCCTTAAGCCTCACTTTCTGTCCTGGGATAAAGTCCGTTATTTTGTCAAAAGCATTAAGTTTCATGACCTCTGCCATTTTCTCAAGTCCTCCTGTATGCTGACGGCATATGTTCCACAGAGTTTCCCCTGCCTCAGATGTAACTATCCTGTCCAGTATCGCTGTCACTGCCCGAGGTTTCGTAATGAATCCCGAAATCTTATCGTCCAGTATAGTCAGAGCTGTTGCCCTAGGGTCGCGGTACTCTTTAAGTTTGATTTCAACAGGGATGTCCATAAACTCGTCAGTATCATCAGAATACGTGAACTCTTCAAGGGTGACTTTCATGTTTGTATTAAAATATCCCTTCCTGTTCGGATATCTACGCGACACAATGAACTGGAACACTTTCCTGTCCCTTTTCAGTCTCTGAAGTTTATCCAGATAATACCCTGGTTTGTTAAACCCCTGCAAAGTATTCAAGTAGGGATATCTAAATGCAGGGAGAACAATTTTGAATGATATTTCCTTAAGCCCTTCGGACTTCAGCAGATTGACTTCTGACGCATTTATAAGCGATACTGTTTCATTTCTGTTCTTCATGCTATATGTTATCTTAACAGGATTCACCGGAATCAGCATTCTATCAATATAAATATCGTACATGTTAATGCACCCCCTCTGCCACAATATTCATTTTTTCTTCTATCTTTTCAGTCAGTTTTCTTATAACTTTATCAATATCAGTTTCATTTTCTATCGTATTATTATTGTTCATTTCAACTCTTATTTCAGCAGTTGTGAATTGATTTATATGCTCCTGTTCTGCAAGTTCCCTCAAATACTTCATTTCTTCTTCTGTATCTTCTAGAGAGTTAACCATTTTACCAGTATTTTTAGCAGTATCTCCTGTATTTTTACCTATGTTACCCCCGCCGCCTTTACCAGCTCCTGCGGGGTCTGATCCAACACCTGATCCACCTGCAAAACCTCCTAAATCACCTAAGTTATTCATAATACCATTCTTGATATTTTTAAAACTGTTCATAAAATTATCTTGTTTTTGATCCCATTTTTGAGCAGCACTTTTGGCATCGGTATTTGGATTTCTGTATTTCATAACATTACTATCCCCACCGTTTATTGATCCTATATGCCCTATCTGAGAAGCACTAAAATTAACACGATCTAACTGTAAGGCTCCTCCTGTTCCCGATGGCAATGATATGCCTACTGCTGCAAATAAAGGGCCTAAAGCTTGCATCTTTTGTAATAATCCGTTTATAAACTCATCTGCTTTTCTCATTATCCAGTTGAAAGCGTCAATAAACACATTTGCAAAATTAGAAAGCCCCTGAGAGGCCCCTCTTATCATCCCATTAATGCAGTCTATTATTCCGTTAGCCATTTTTATTCCACCATTGACTAATGCTATAAAAGTGTTTATTATCCAAGCAATTAAGTTCATTATAGTAGCATTCAGCCATGCAAAAGCTCCTGCAATTGCCCCTGTGGCTGTTCTTGCCCCAAAAACAGTTTTTCCCATAACTACAATTAAGGATATCAAACCTACGATAACTCCTACTATTGCCATTACAATCCAAGTACCAGGAAAAGCATAAATGGCCGCATTAAGTCCATACTGAGCCGCAGTTGCAAAAAAGGATGCTCCACCTGCTGCCATATCTAATGCCGCTTTAGCAGTAACTGCTATATTATGCGCCCAAATAGCAGCTGTTGTTATCGCTTGTATAATATTGTAGGCGATTAGCGCTCCAATTACTGCATATATTATTGGGCTTACCATATTCCAGTTATCATACATCCAACTTCCTACATTTAATGCTGTTTCAAAAACAGACATGACTACACCAGCAACAATTTCAAATGCATTCGCTATACCAGATGCCAACACGTAAAATTTTTCTGAATTTGCAACCCTATTTATCATCAGTAATAAAGGCTCTAAAGTTCTAATTGCAAAATTTCCTGCTTTTGTCCATAATTCTCCCCAGGTCATAGGTAGTTTGGAAAAATCCCTGTTGATGTCATTAGTCATTCCCAGTACTGCTCTTCTCACTACATCTGCTGTTATTTTTCCTTCTGACGCCAGTTTTTTCAGTTGATCTTGTGACGCCCCCATTTCCTTGGCTATAGCCTGGGTGATAAGCGGAGCATTTTCCCTGATACTCCTGAACTCGTCTCCCTGCAATACTCCTGATGCAAGTGCCTGGTTAAGCTGTGTCATTGCCCCAGCAGTTTCAGATGCGGAAGTACCCGCCACTTTAAATGCTTTTGTTGCGTTACCCATGAACTGTATTATCTCAGCATTATTTGCAAATCTTTTTCCAGCAAGGATTCCGAGCTTGGCCACATCATTCGTAAAACTGTTCAGTGGAACTCTCGCCTCCTGTGCCATTTGATATGCTGCGTTTTTCAGATTATTTTTCTGTGCGGATGTATTTGTTATAAGATTAAGTCTTGCATCTATCGTCATGACTTCATCCGATAACCCAGCCAGTTTCTTTGCACCATTCACAAGTGCATATAACCCGACGGCAGTCTTCAACTTATTTATCAATCCATTCACGGCTTTACCTCCGCCATGTATCGAACTGTTCCATTGTTGCTGTTTTGCATTATTCTGCTGTGTCTGTGCTCCTGCTCCTGCAAGTTCTGTCTGCAGAATCTGCAGTTCTGCGTTAGCCCTTGCTATGTTATCTTTCATTGAATCTAACCCTTTCGGGTCTATCTTTTTATTATCCGCTGCCTCCATAGTGGTCACAAGACTTGCCATTGCGTTTGCCATTTTAAGAACCGGACCGGTAAGCCTGTCCATCATCTGAATCGAAGAGCTTATTGTTCCCATTAGCATCACCTCCTTGCTTTGGACTTCATTTTCTGCATTTCCTTTTTCTCATTTTCAATTTTTAATCTTATACTTGCTATGATAAATGCTTTTTCCTCAAGACCGAGCTCGGCAAAATCACCCGGCATTATTTTAAGCTTGTGGAGGGCGTAATGTGCATACCCCGCCATTGCATCCTCCTCTATCAGTTTTTTGCTTCTTCAATTTTTTCTTCCATGATATCTTTATCAAATCCGCATATTTCCTGTACCTTTTCCGCCAAAGCGTTAAACTCTCCTGGTAAAAGCATAGCAGATAGGAGCTCCTCTGCAGACATTACTGCGTAACTATCCTGTAATTCCTTGTTATTTAAGTTGGGGTATACTACACACGCAACAAGCAGTTTTTTAAGATACTCTGTGTAGTCCAATTTAGGTATGTATACGTTTTTCTTAATTTTAACCTGTGAGGTACACTGATTCCTTAGTTCGTCATCCGTTTCATTTCCTATAGCCCTGATTTCCCACTCCAGTGGCTTTCCGTCATTCCCGACAAATCTGTCAGAAATTACCACTTTTTCATTTTCTACCTGTTTCGCATTTCCTTTAAAAAATCCTTTTAAACTGTCCATTATTAATTTCAACACCTTTCTGATTAAATGAATTATATAAAAAATAAGCAGACACACTGTTGTATCTGCTAAAAATTCTGCCACTTTTTCAGGATTTAACAGCCATCTGAAAAAAATTTCCAATATTACTGCATTCCTGGTAAATTCTTGAATTTTTCAGGAATTTCAAAAGATTCAAATGTAAAATCGAATTCGTCTTCAAGATATTCCGCATCCGCGTCTATACTTGCAAGAGTTCCTCCGTCTATGTTACATCCTTTTAATATGACTGTTTGTCTTCCTACTGTTGAGGTAGGATCCTCGTTCACAAGCTGCATGTCAAAATAGATATCTTCTCCCGTATTCTGATATTTCAGTAACAGTTCTCTGAACAGAGATGAGTTGTAGTGCAGTTTTGCACTTCCCGAACCTTCCCAGCCTGTGGCCTTGTTTCCTTTTCCTGAACGTCCCATGATAGGAACCTTAGTTTTTGTCTTCTCCATTTCCGCTTTCACGGAAATAACCTGCATTAAAAGATATCTGTTACCTTCTATCGTGACAAAACATCTTCCCATACTTCCTGATACGGCATCTCTACCATTCATTGTTGTGCTCATTTCTTACCTCCTTAATCATTTAGTTAAGCCACTATGACGCTCATGTATAATTTTTCCATTGCCGCAACAGGAGTGACCTTATCCGTTACAAGCACTGATTTCTTATCTTTTCCTTTTTCAACTGTCACATCTTCTGCAACAAAATTCTCAATCGCCCTGACTCTCTGCAGTTCCTTGTGATGGTCAACGATATTATCTTTAAGCGATAACCTTCCGTCTTCATCATTGTCCACTTTTCCGACAAACGACTTGTTGAACAGTTTTGCAATGTCCACAGCAATCTGATCAAGCACTCTTATCACCTGATTAGATGTAAAGTCATCATTCTTATCTACTGTGATTGATGTGAACGTATTTATGTCTGTAAGAACAACGGGCTTGTTATCAGCCTTGTGGAACAGGAATTTTCCTGCTTTTATTCCATTTTCCAGGGCCGTCTGATTTTCCTTAAATTCAAATATGAAATCCCCATCATAAACTTTGTTCGAAACTGACTTATTAACAGGACATCCCGCTTCAGCTCCTGTAACCCAGTACACTGCAGACGATTCCTTGTCATCCTTGGAAATAGTCTTATTTTCAACAGAAATGACACCTTCATGATCTGCATATGCTCCTCTATAGACTACAGTCTGGAACTTAGCTCCAACTTCATCACGCATTCTTTTTGTGAACTGAATGTACAGTTTTTTAATTATTTCGTCAGTTGCAAGACATCCTAACGTATTAAAATAGTAAGTCTCTATTTTGTCCAGGAACTTCTGATATTCCGTTCCTGTCACTGCACTTCCGTTTGTCCCATTTTCAAGCGGTTTCGCTACAGTCGGCATTAACGTTGCACCTGTTTTAAAATCTACAAAATCATTATTGACTAAATCTTTTGCTGTTTTTACTGTCTGAACGTCCACTTTTTTATTGTCAAGCAAAGTAGTAACATCGAACATTGTAGGAGCGTCAACGTTAGCCGCTACCGTTATTTTAATGCTGTTCCCTCTTTCACCTGAATATTTTGCAGTGGCCAGGTCATTACTTGCTTTTGACCCTTCATTCAGCTTATAGCAGTAGACTGTCTTTGCATTAGAAAATAAGTCCCTTAAACCTTTCATTTTTTCATGATCATAACTATATCCGAATATTTTCAGACTGTTTTTCTGAAAATCAGAATTTTCAACGGCGAACACTTCCCCGTCTACTCCCCAGTCAAGTTCCATTGCCATTGCCGCATAACCTCTGTCAGCAAGTGATACGATAGCCCTTGCTAGACTGACAAAATTAATGTAAGTACCCGGCAAAACTTTATTCTGAAATAACCATGTACCTCCTCCGTATGCCATCTATTTCACCTCTCTCTTTAAAAATTCTTTTATAATGTTATCCACTTCATCAAAAGAATATTCCTTATCTTCTTCAAGCATTACTCCAATGATGTCCTTCTGCATTTCATATTTTTTCGAACCGTACAGCTGTTCTTTTGTAAAGCTTGTATTTGTTTCGCTTTTCTTAGCCATCCTTTTTAATGCCTCCTTCTACTGAAAGAATTTCCATCTTTTCATTTTCTCTTTTACCGTTAATGAAATAACTGAACTGTATAAAGCTGTGCATGTTCCCGTCCTGTATCTCAGTTTTTCTCTTAGTGCCTCTCATGATGTCTCCATTTTCGAGCGTTATCAGGTTAGTAACACCATTCAGTTTCTCAATTACTTCATATATTTCTCTTGAATTTTTTCTGTTTTCATCGGCTATATAATCAATCCCGAACACTGTCACAGCCTTGTATCTTAAATCAACAATCTGAGTTTTATCAGTGCTTATAACATGCACGAAAAAACAGGGTTCCTCAAAGTTCTGAGGTACCTGATTGATGTAAACCTTTACCCCAAACGTTTCTTTTAACTTTCCGGTCAGTGCATTCAATATGACGTTTATCATCCTCCAAGTACCTCCTTTATCCATACTTCAAGTTTTTTTTCAATTATTTTTGGTAATTCCTTTTCCAGTTCCAGCTCTGCTTTTGTTAGAAAAAACTGTCCTGTAACCCATGATTTTTTCAATGATTTTCCTATTGCCGGAACATATCTTCCCGGAGTCTGCCTGTGCCCGAACTCGACATATGATGCGTATTCAACGTTGTTCGTTATTGTCACCGTATATCCTCCGACTGTATTGACCGCTCTAGCTCCTATACTTGCATCCCAGCCTCGTCTCAGTGTTCCTCCTGTGTGTGAGTATTCCTTTGTCACAGTTTCACCGTTTTTCTTATATGATACTTTCTTAATCCCGTCTTTCACAGGAGTTCCGTCCTTATTCAGTTTGACCTGTCCTTTCCTTTTTCCAGTTTTATATTTCACTTCTTCCCCAAAAGTAGGCTTATAGACAGGCGTTCTCTTGATTGCTTTGGCAAGTAACCTTGCACCCAGTTCGTTTGTTATGTTCTCAAGCAGCAGTGCCGTATTTGCCTGACTTAATGTTTCAGCGGCTTTTCTTATTTCCGAAAAATCCACTTTAACTTTACTTGTTCCCATTTAAGCACTTCCTTTATATGCTTCAAGCACTATTTCTTGGTGGTTCGTGTAAACCGCCGATATTCCCGAGTGTTTATATTTCCTTGTTATTCCGTTCTGAGTGACTTCAATCACACTGCCTGGAGGGACGTAAACTTCAGGAGCGATGAATAGTTTCACGACCTGAGAACTCACAGCGAAAGATTCCGTCTGGCTGGTCTGACTTATATTCTTAAAACTTAACCGGCAAGGCAGATTTTCAAACAACGTCACTTCTGCATGACTTGTTGCTCCGTACTTGTCTTCAACATCTTTAAACCCAAATATACTACAAACTCCAGTCCACAGTGACTGTATAGCCTTTTTTGCCTTTTTCAGTTCCTTTACCATACTATCCTCCTATATCTCAAGAGTTCTTCCTCTCCTCTTGTCATCAAATACGTCGTGAAAACCTCAAATTTGTCTCCCTCGCTCTTCGTATCTTCAAAGACTACCTTGGTGTCACCTTCGCTTATTTCTTTTGCCACACGGTCAAAATCTAAGCCTTTTAGTTCAAGCTGGTTAAGCGATTTCTTAAAATGTAAAAACTCACCTGTACTCCGGTCAATCCAAATATGTTTTAAGCCTTCAGGAACCTTGTTCTGATTAGTCTTGTTCTTGATGTATGACTTTACTTTCTCGATACTCTGTTCCAATAAAAATAAGTCGGTATATACGACTTCATAGCCTACCGACTTTAATGTTTTTATCACGTCATCATTAATGTTTTCCACATACTCCATACCCAGCACCTACTTCTTCGGTTTTTTAGCCTTTTCTACTTCTTTTTCATCTTCTTTTTCATCTTTTCCTATTTCTCCCGTTTTCTCCAAATCATCTATCTCTTTTTCTTCCAAGTCTTCTTCGGTAGTAACTTCGGCATCGATTTCCACTTCATAACCACGATCCCTGAACCATTCGATTAAGTTTTCGTTGTCAGTGTTTCCAACTCCGTTGATAAAAGCTACTCCTGCACTTGTCCCTGTGTACTCCTGATTTGGTGATTTTATTACAGCCATTCAAAGCACCTCCTATTTTACTTTAATTTTTCTGAATATTCCTGCCGCTTTGGTAGCTTTTAGTGCAACCGCCGCAACCATTTCAACTTCTCCAGTCTTAACTGCTCCCGCTGTCTTATAATCGGGCAGCCATGACTTGATTAATCCATTTCCTGTTGGAGCGACCCCGTGGAATCCGTCCATTCCAAATCTTACAGCATACAGTGACGTTTCACCAGTAGCTGATTTAGTTTCGGCGACAGGATCATTTGTTCCTGGTTTAGCCCCGAGATTTACAAGAGGAATTCCCGCATACATCTCGACTTGCTGACCGAAACTGTTCAAAGCAGTCGTATACATTGCAGTTCTTCTTGCACACGCCCTTATTCTTGCAATAAGCTGTAAGTTTCCGGCTATCATGGAAGGTGTTCCGTCAAGTCCCATCAGAAATTCATCCAGCATGTCAAGGAAAGCTTTGTAGTTAGTATCTATTGCGGCCGAAGTAGATAAATCTATTGCGGCTCCCGGAATAAATTCTGTTGAACTTCCTGTGATTGCTTTTTCAAGCCCGTCAAATGCCTTACTGTTCACTGCACTGTCTCCATTTATCACAGTGTTGTTAAATAAGGCAGATGCGGCTTTTATTTTTTGTGACATCTGCAACTGCACTTCTGACACTATTCCACCCATGTCTGCGATAATTCTGTCAATCTGGAATGATCCCCCGAAAATTTTCAGGTCAACATTATGTCTTTCCTTAGAAACTTCAGCAGGTGCGTATTCATGATTGACTTCCCTGAAGTCCGCGGTCGGCTGTGTCTTAAGTCTTGTGTATCCATAAGTCATTGTAGTTCCTCCTCCTGTCGGGGACACTACATTGTCAAAGGGTATGTTGTTCATGATAAAGTTACTCTTTGCAAATTCGTCAATCACTCCAATCTGCAAATCGTCCTGTACGTTCTTTTTAGCTTCCGCTAGTGTTATCGGCATATAAGCCACCTCCTAATTTTTTTTTAATCTGTTTGTGTAAATTTTGCCATTATGGCATCAGCTAGAGATTTTGGAGCTCTGCTTTCCCCATTTCCTGTATTTCCTTCGCCAGGTTTCACTCCTGTAAAGTTAGGCCCTTTGGATTTCGCCTCTTCAACAGCCTTGAACAGCATTTTACTGTCTTCCGCTTTTTTCAGGTTCTCAATCTGTTCATTGATTCCAAGCAGTACATCGCCGTCCATTTTGATTTTACTCATATCCAGTAATGCTTTTACTGCCTTGACATTTAAGACATCCGCTCCAAGCAAGGCCGTATCCACCGCTCCTGCCAGTTTTATTTCCGCAAGTTCGGCATTATATTTATCCGTTGCGGCCTTATTTTCGTTCTGCAGTGTTTCAATTGTCTGTTTCAAAGTTTCAACATCTCCTGTACTGTTCTTCAGAGTTTCAAGCTGCTTATCCCTTTCGGATAAATCTTTCTCAACCTGTTTTTTAGCATTGTTTACTTCATCAAATCTTACTTTCGGGATAAATCCTTTCAGTTGTTCCGCATTTACCGACAGCACTTTTTCAGCCTGTTCCTCCGTCAGTCCAAGTTTTAACAGATCCTCTTTGTTCATAAAATAATCACTCCTTCATTTTTTACGCTGTATGTCAGCGGTATTATGTCCGATTTGTTCTTTTACGCCTGCAAATCCAAAAAGGCGAAATATTTACTTTTTACACTCTATGAATTTTATTACCCCTAGCAATAAAAAGACCAGAATTAAAATACCGAATATAATCTCCAAAGGCATTAATACCTGCCACCAGCCCATATGTAGGAGACCTAAAAGTTTTAATATCACAAGTCCTGCCTGTAGAACTCCAATAAATATTTTAAGCATTCTTACTTCACCTCCTCAAATGCCAGTATCAGTGCTGAGTTTATATACCATTCTTTTCCATCGCTTACTAACTTTATGCTTTTACCTTTATCAGCTTTTTTAATGAACTCCTTTAAAGTTCCGTCATACGATATCCCCATGTAGTTTCCATCGCTGTGATAAATGTTCAGTTTTATCATTTTTCCTCCTGTAAACAAAAAGAGCAGTCGTTAAACTGCTCCTGAATTATTAAAAATTATAACCTATATTCTTTTTTAACGTGTCAATTTCATTCTTAGTTTTAGCACTCTCCAAATAGCCCGTTGCCAATGAACTGATGTAAACTTTTTTAGGATGTTCTAAAACCTTTTTTATTAATTCGATTTTATCAGATGTATCCACTTCATCAAACCCTCCCCATTTCAGATAAGTTTCTAAAAATACATCTACATCTACATGCTTATTTTTTACATCAATTAAAGCAAAACATCCATTTTCCAATGAAACTATAAATCCCGTTGTCCCGTTCGTATATAAAACATCTTTAAATCTCAACAATTTTGCCACCTTCAATCTTATACAATTTTATCCCTTTATTTTTTAAGCTCTCTAATCTGTGGATACTTGGAAGTTTATCAGTAAAACAGATGCTTTCGACTTCATCAAGTTTTAATTCCCCATGATATTGTAGCTCTATATACCTTACACCTAAATCAGATGTCAATTCTATCACATCAGAAGCTTTCGTATTTATCAAAACATCTGTATACTTTCTTATTTTTCCTACATCCATGGCGGATATTTCCGCTTTTTCTGTGCTGATTGCGATAACTTTTTTTAAAACTGCATTTCCTAAACTGTCATCTACCGTGAATGTTACCTTTCCCTTTAACTTATCTTTATTGAATCTGATGATTGTGTCTCCATACATATCCAATGTCCAATTATTGGTCGAATCTTTCAGAAAATCGTTGCTCGCCAAATATCCATATTTCTCATAGTCTTCCGGTTTCAGTTTAATTTTTGCACCAAAAAGGTTTCTAGTAGCTTCTTTTCTGAATTTATCAGAAATTGTCCCTCCACTTGTCCCTGTTTCAAACTGATTCATAAATCTATTTGAATCAAGCAAACTGTCAATATTATTACTATTGAATCTCATTGAAAATTCAGAATTATCTATGATATTCTGCAACTTATTAGTTACAACTATTTCATCCTCTTTTGATACAAGACCTTTCAAATTACCTGCATACCAGTTTTCGGTATGTTTTTTATGTTCCCATAAGGTCTTTGGTAATCTTATTATATCACTTTTTTCAGTTTTTGCAATAGGGGTATTGTCCACATATTTTTCTTTCCAGTCCTTATACGTGATGTCCGCCGGAACATACTCCGTTTCTCCTGTTTTCTCATTCCTTGAAGCTCTTTCGCCTTCCATGTCATCGAAATATGGAGCTGTAGTAGTACGACATCTGACATGAAACGGATTCGCAGTGACTCCAACTTCATAATCTTTCAAGTCAAATACCTTACCATCCATATCCTGACATATGTCCGATGTCCTGCTGTCCAGTGTTGCGACAACTTCATACTTTTCTACCCCCAAATCCTGATAGCTTTTAAGCCTTGCCTTGCTTGAATAGGCGGCACTTTCTGTATACACCAGCCTTGATGCATTGGCTTTTGACACTTTCATTTTCTCAGCAATTTTATCTGCCAGTTTTTCAAGACTGTCGCCTCTGATAAATGCCTGCGTCATTTCTGTGTGCAGAGTATTTATGAGCTTGTCCTTGTCTTCCCATATCCTGTCGCTAAAGTTTTTGCCATCAGGAGCCCATGGTTTTTTAATAACCGTATTTACAAGCTTATCGTTCAAACTGTATATGTTTGTTCCTACCCCTGTTCCTTTTGCTATCTGAAAAGCTGTACGATTGTACTGGTCTTTATAAAGATTTTTAAGATAACTTTCAAATCCGCTTTCACGGCCGTTATAAAGTTTTTCTATTTCCCCTCTTACTTGCAGCTTCATAGCCTCAAGCCTCTCAATGTGTACTCTTGCACTTGCATTCTCAAGTTGTCTGCTCCAGTCTTTTTTGATCCCGTTTTCCTCTCCGTGCTTAATATATTCTTCAAGTGTCCACCTGAATTCTTTGAGTTCTTTATCGTTAAGCATCTTCTTAGCTTCAGCAAGTGAAACATTGTTGTTTTTAGCTATTCTTCCGTACCACACTTCGATATCCTTACTTATTCTTGAAATAGCCTTTTCATATTCCAGCTGCTGTCTTCTAAATTCGTCTCCTGCTATTTTATTAAGCCTTTCCTCTTCTTCGATAAATCTATCCCGCCAATAATTATTTTTACTCATATCTTGCCTTTCTTAAATTCTAAGGTATACTTGTATAATCGGTACTCCGATAGAAAGTGTAGGTGATTAAGATGGTAGACTCAATAAGTTTTTTAAAAGATGTTGCAACATCTCCAAATGTTACTTTTGAGGGTCCTTTTTCATTTAAATTTAACAAAAAGGATACCCCATTAGTTGTCGAGGGTGCAGAATTGGCTAAATCCGAAGGATATCTAAAAAGTATAGATACCAGCAGATTAAATGAATGTATTTTAATCATAGATTTAAATCCTTCGGCTTACGACATCATGCGTAGTTAAGCTAAGAGGCTTTAAGCCTCTCCCCCTGGCTGGGGGCTGTTATGATTATGCTCTCCGAATCCTCCGTAGTCTTCCATTTTCTCCTGTTTTTCTTCTTTGATTTTTTTCATTTCCTCTTCCACGTTTACTGACCATGGGTGCTGTCCGATTATAGTTTCCTGTGACAATATTCCAACTGACTTCTGACAGTCTTCAATTGCCTGACTTTCATTCACTAAAATATCCCTGTTGAAAATCATATCCAGTTTTTCGTCTTCAGATATACCTAATCCCGTATTTCTTAAATAATTATTTACAAACCACATAAGATTTTCAAACGATGCCTTAAATTCTACTTCCATCGAGTTTGCATCCAAATCTATATCCGAATACATCGAACGGATATTTAGCTGGTTTGGATTAGCTCCAAGTGTTTCAGTCTTTGCGTCAAACCCTCTTCCATTCTCAATGATAGCCTTCTTAAATATATCAACCAGAACTTTATAATTTTCATTGTTTACTTCGATTTTTAATGAATCGACTCCACCTTCTCCCGTTTCGTCTGAACGTATCGGAATTACACCGTGAACTCTCAAATTGTGCCTAAACTCGCTCCAGTCCGTTCCGTCGTAGTTCTTCACAATCAGAATTGTATTTCTAGGGTCTTCTTCCACCCTGTCCTGCATCACTGATATAAGTTCATTCAGTGCGTCCTGTAAGGATTTCACTCTGACAAGCAGAGGCATTTCTGTCTCATCATATCTGAATGGTATTACGGGCAGTTTTAACCAGTTATATCCCTGTACATCTCCGTTATTATCTTCAAGTCTCAGATATGATTCAGGTTCCCTGTCGACTATAAGGGAATTATTCCAGTTATAATATTCGACTCCTGTTTCCCTATATACCTCAACTTTTGTTGACGTCTGAAATCCTCCGTCTTTGAATTCTTTAACTGTATAAAGCCTTACTACATAGTCAAGCTCTTCATGTTCTTCGTCCTTCCATACGGGTATCACATTACGACCGTCAAATCTTTTAAATTTAAGTTTCCCATCATTTCCAATATATACATATAGCCAACCTGTGCCATATTTATATGCATCTTTTCCTACCATTCTGAGAAGTTTCAGAAATCTGTCATTGATTATACCCTTCAGTGACTCTGTATATTCATCATTATCAGACTGAAATGTGGGAGTTTTTGAAAGTAAGTAATTTGTCTTCTGATCAACAAGTTTTGAGTACTGGTTATCAATAAGTTTGGCAACCTTGACATTCTTAAGGGGTTCCAGTTCTCCGCTTTCATTTATCATATCCCTATGCCTGTTCAATACATCATGCTGGCTAATGTAATATTTATGGCTATCTTCCATCTGTTTCTTTTTCCTTGACGTAAGGAAGTCGTTTATTAATCTTTCAAGTTCATTTCCCATCTTTTTATTTCTCCTAAACAGTTTTTTTATAAAATTAAACATTTCCAATCTCCTTAGAGTGTGTATTTACCTTTCACATTTGTTCTTTCTGCCACTCCTGTGGTTGCATCAGGGGCGTCATCGTACTTATTTTTTCCTTCCTTCTGGTACTTATTCATTGCAGAGTAATATTCAGGCCATCTGTCCCTCCAGTTTTTAGGGAAGTATATGTGGTCCATTACCCAGGTACTGTTCGATATAATTCTTGCCATTTTGTTTTTTGACTGATGAAACCACGTAACTCTGCAGGAGTTCGTGTGGTGCTCAAATTTTAAAATTCTTTCAACGTTACGGGCAAATCCACGTCCACCATTGTTACTTTCAATCACGGCCAAATTTACTTCATTTTCAAAATGTCTTCTAGCTGTCTCCTTTTCAGTTATTTCCATCCCTTCCTTCGTATAATAGACGTCTAGTACATACGCCTCTCTGTTATATTCTCCGTATATGATGCTGCACAAATAATCACTCCCCTGATCCGCTGTATCTGTGTAACTGCATATCCTGTCAAATTCAAAATTTATTCTGTCATAAGTCTTGAATGATGTATATAGACGCCCTTTAAGGTCTATCGGTTCCTGCTGATAATTGGCACTTGCTATATCCTCACCCATCGTTTTTTTCTTTCTCAGATACTCTTCGTAAGTGAGAACTTTATCGCATAACATTGTCCCATCATTCTGAAGGGCCTTCATTTTTACCTGCTTTATCTTATACCCTGTTCTTAACATCTCATCATAAGCTTTTCCAGCTAAATCATTTGAGTGCCATCTTGTCATTATGATTATTATCTTTCCGTTTGTCTCAAGTCTTGAAAGCATCGTATTTGTAAACCATTCCCAATGTTTTTCCAGTACATTTTCATTATTTGCTTCCTCGGCGTTCTTAATCAGGTCGTCAATTATGATTATATCCGCCCCAAAACCTGTCGCAGTTCCTGTCGGTGATGTCGCCAAATAATTACTGTACTGACCTTCCAAGCTCCACAGATTCATTGCCCCGTCGCCTTTTTTAATTTTGATATCCGGGAATACATCATTGTAAACAATCTTATCTGGATCAGCCTTTATTTCAGAAATTGTATTTCTCACAGCTTTTGAAAATACAGTTGACAGTGTCTCATTGTATGAACCCGTCATTATTTTCTTTGAAGAGTTTCTTCCAAGCAACCACTCGACGAACATTGTGGCCGTCCTTGATTTCCCGTGTCTCGGTGGCAGATTGATAATCAGTACGTCATCCTCGGATTCGACAAATTCCTGCATGTCCTGACACAGTTCTAACAAATAACTTCTATCACTTTCATAGAAATCAGGTGACATTAGATGACAATAAAAAAAGAACTCACGCCTTGCAAGTTCCAGTTCTGCCTGTCTTATAAGCTCCCTATTTCTCATTTTTAATTATTTCCTTCAGTTCTTCAGTTGTCAGACCTGCAAAAGGGTTACCTGTCTTGACTTCACCCGAAAGCTGCAGCTTGTCGTTAAACATTCCGAGATGTCTTCCCAATAATTCTAGTGCCCTCTCTTTACTGCAGAAACTTACTTCAATTCCAAGTTTGGTTTCCTTCACTCCTGAAATACATGCTCTCTGATCTTCTGTTAGCTCTGAAAAATCTTTTATAACAACCTTTGAATATTCCCCTATGTTAGTTTTAAACTTCTTGACACTGACAATCGAAGTTATATCCGTAAATGCCAGTCTTGCTATTTCCTTAAGCACTTTATCTTGCGTTATTTCCGTTCTTTTCGCTCTTTCGTCCATTCTTTTTTGTATTTCTTGAGCAACCTTGGTATTTCTTAGCAATTTGCTCCCGTTAGTTGCTGCTGTTTCTTCACTTTTTATATTTTTGTATGCCGTCTTATATGCCCTTGTGGCATTAAGGTCTTTCAGATATTCATTTACGAAAACCTTCTGCTTATTTGTCAACGTCTTCACCTCATCTCTTGTAAATAAAAAAAGACAGCTCTTATACTGCCTTTGATAGTCAGGTGTATAGTTTGCAAAACTCACCTCGACAAAGTTATCTCAAATCCTAAAATCTCACTCTATCATATTATAACATATTAAAAATTTTATACAATGACAAAAAAGTGACAATTTTTAGTTCAATATACTTTTTAATACATCATCTGAAAAAATGATAAGTTGCAATTGTCTAATCATTTTGTTTTTGTATCTTTTTGCTGTTCTTTCACTTATATCCAATTTTTCAGCTATATACTCAAACGTCAGCTCTTCGAAATACTTCATTTCTATTATGTCATAATGCTTATTGTTTTTGATTGTATCCAAAGCTCTTTCAACCATATTAACCACATTTTCTATTCTTGCAATTTCTTCCTGTAATTTCTCGATTCTATTTTCCACCTTTTCCAGTTCCGAAAGATAAACTTTACTTGACTGAACATTCATTCCTGCTTCTCTTTTCTGAATTGATATGCCCTCTTTCTTTAAATCCTCTATAAGCATATTTTTAGAATCGATAGCACCTTTCAATAAAGATAACTCTGATAGCAGTTTTTCTGTCTTCTGAAACGGAGTTAATTGTTTCTCGACCTTTAACTCTTTATCATTTTTCATTTTTTCCAATATCTTTTCTGCTATCTTTTCTATATCTTTTTCGTTCATTTTACTTCCTTTCTAAAATAAAAAGACCAGTTTTATTTGGTCTTTTTTTCTAACTCATTTATTCTTTTTTCGTAATCTATTTTTTCTTCTATTATTTTCAATCTAGTTTCTAAATCTTTCGCTGTTTTATTTTCTGACGGATGACTTTTCATATAATTGGCTCCAAAAATTATTAAACCAAAACCTATACAAATTGGTATTATCATTCTTCCAATACTTGTCCAAATGTTTTCGTAACTAAAATTTATCAAATAAAACAAACTTGTCATTGTTATTAAAATAGCTCCACAAATCATTGAACATAACGCAAAATGATTGCTTTCAATATTTAAAGAACTAGAAATTCCAAATCCGATTATAGAAAATATCGCTAAAAAAATTCCCATAATATTCAATATATTTTTATCATATTTTTTTTGTTCTTCTATTAAATCATCTAATTTTTTCAAGCCATCAAATAATTTTTTTTGTAGTAAATTATTTCTTATTGATGTCATATCTATTAAAATTCCTTCCAATTGATTTAAAAAGGGATTTTCAATTTCTAAATCAAAATACAGTATCCCCGATCTGTATATTGGAAGAAAATACTCAACTTTTTCAAGACTTTCATTATATTTTTTTTTAAAATCAAAATAATCCCATTTTTTGATTTCTGATTTTAAAATTTTTGTTGGTTCATAAGTGTTATCTTTTATCTTTCTTGAAATATATATAGCATTTTCGAATTTCGAGCTTATTTCAAGCATATCTGATTTTATATATTTGTATTTTTTGTAACATTCTTCAGTTATACCTTTTTCGAATTTATTTGATATTTCTTGAAATTCTTTTTTTTCATCTTTTTCCAAAGGTTCATTTTTAACATTCTTTTCATTGCTATAATATCTTTCAAACATATTGGATATATTTTGCATAAATATAAATTCTTTCATAACTCCTCCTAAGTATAATACTGTATTATATTATACCCTAAGACCAAAAATATTCAACTGCCATTGTCCTGTTATTTCTATTTCTTTTCCTCATAAATTTCTAAAGTCCCAGAAATTTCATCATCTTCTATTACAAATGTTCTTCCATTCGTTGTTTTGTAATAAAATAACGTGATCCCATTTTCCAATGCTTTTATTTTTTCTTGTGTAAGCAATTCACACATATCCATCAATAAATCTTTTTCAAGCAAACTATTATCCCAAACTTTCAAAAAAATATTTTCATATTTCTGTTTTTCTTTTTCTGTCATTTTCTTTTCTCCTTTTTTATGTTCTAAAATTTCTTTAATACAATACAGTAAACATTTCTTTTTTTCTTTTTGCTGCACTTATTTTAAATAAATTTATAATGCAGTCATCAGATAATTTTTTTGCGTCAAAATTTATTTTATATACCCTGATTTTTCTATGTGAGTTCAATCTTTGTCTAATATCTACATTAATAATAAATCTTTCAATTTGATTAATATCCTTTTCAACTACTGCCATATGGCTATCTTCACAATATAATATTTTCATTGTTTCTCCATTCTTATCTGTCCATCATAGTACCCTTCTTTCAGTCTTTTTCTGAACAGCTTAAAGTGATTCGGATATTTGTCAAGCAATTCATATACTAACTGTTCATTTAACCATACAGGCTCAAGGATATATTTTTCTATAAATTCCTTTTTAGGTATATTATGTATTTCCATATGATGTTTTCTGCATAAAGTTAAAAACCTGCTCTGTAGTCCATCATCTAGATCATAAGTTGTAGCTGTACTGGAAATATTATCATAATGTTCCAAGTCCACTATTTTTCCATTCTTGAAGTCATGCTTTTCTCCACATACGCAGCATACTCTTTCTCTTAAGCATCTAATTACATATCTTTGAATATCAGGCACTATCTCCCTGATATGTCTTTTTACTCCTGTATTTTTGTCCTGAATATAAAGATTTATATTATTTTCAATTCCGTGTTCTATTATGAACTGGATAAATTCAGTCGCCTGTTCCAGCGTCAACGGATTTTTCTTAAATGGACTTAAACTGAACTCTCCAATCTCATATATACTACTGAACATGTCTTTTAAATAGTCTTTTGTATACCCCAAGTCATACCATTCTATACCCTCGCTGAACTGTTTAAAAAGAACATATAGCAGTTTCATTTGCTCCATTGTTATTGTGTTCTGAGGAATGATTTTAATCGGATAGTTGTTTATTTCCTCCTGCCATTCCTCAAGTTTTTTGACACTTTCGTTAGTCGGATATAGCAGCCTTATTTCACAGTTCAGTCTGTCTATCTCTACCGTTGCCATTTTTTCATTGCTCTCCTAACTTTTCTGAATCTCATGTTTTCAAAAATTCTTGTATTCATTCTGCAAAAATCATGCTCATCTTTGCTTAAAACTTCTCCTGTTTTCAGCTTGTCTTTTATGATTCCAATTTTCTCAATTTGCTCTTCTATCATAATTCCTCCTAAATAAAAATTCACAGCCTTTAATAACTGTGAATTTGTTTAGATTATGTTATATTTTTTTGAACTTTCCTAATTTTGAGAAACTTCATTTGCTACAATAAGAACTATTTTTATTGAAATCCATTTTCTATATATTCTTCCAATATCTTATCCAATTCATTTCCAAAAACAGCGAATAATCTTTCACTATACTTTTCATTATTTGCAATCTCTTCGGCGACTTCACTATTTATATTTTCTTTTCCATTTTCATTACTTGTTTTTGAAAAACCTCTTCCCAATTCAGGTATCATTGCTTCTATTAGGAGCTGCAAAAAAACTTTTCTCTTATCCATTCTTTTCATTCCTTTCGATTACTTCATCAATTATTTTTTTGATTTCATCAAAACTTTCATAACCACCTTTTAACATTTCATATTCAATAAACTCTTCATCAAAATAAGCGTCCAGATTGTATTTTTCACCATTTAAGTATTTTTTCATATCAAATTCAGTATCAAATCCATAAAAATCTAAAAAGCTAAAATGTATTTTTATATATTCGTTTTCAATTTTCTTTATTCCATACATTTGACTTTCTAAAGATGTATGCTTATCTAATTCAACTTTATATTTTCCTAATTCCTCAATTTTTTTTATTATTTTTTGGAAGTTTTCATTGTTTCCAATTTTTTCGTACTCCTTTATTTCTTTTGAATATTTTTCTGTTATGCTTTCCACTTTTTGATTCCATTTTTTTATCAAATCATTGTAACTCATTATGCCCCCATTTCTTCAGATTCAATCTCAATTAATGGCACTATTCCTTCTTTTTTCAAAAACTCATAAAGGAATATCCTTCCTTTCTGTGTCCAGTACATATGAGGTTTTCCATCCACTGTTCCATCACTTCTTGTTATAGGATTTGTTTTAGTCTGTGTATATCCGTATACCGCATATTTCTGATATAAGAACCACACACCACCTTGATTGTACTGTATACCATATTCATGCAACATTTTATTAAATCCCTTTGCTGCCATTCCATAGTCTTTAGCTATTACAGTTGTGGATAACAAATCCTTGCATTGTAGAATTAAATCATAGTAAAGTGCTTTTGGTTGCAGTTCTATTATCTGTTGTTCCTGTATTTTGTTTGTGAATTTAAGATTTTCATTCTCTTTTTTGACTTTTCCAAATTCAATGAATGCCTCTCCCAGTTTTGAAGGATTGTTCATTATTTCTTCCCATAAGTTGTTAGTTATATACATTCCAGTTTTTCTAATTGCTGGAATAACTTCTGATGTTATCCACTTTCTAAATGGTTTTGCTTCCTTTTTGTCGCTTCTTACAATCAAAGCGTACAATCCACTTTCATTTGTGAAGTTAGTTAATTCTCCATTTTTTAACCCTAAGTCAAACTTAGCCTTCTCATCTTCATCTAGTCTTTTAGCCACAACAGTAGGATTTGTTAATTCTAATATGTCGCAAACATCTTTTATACAAAACCATACTTCGTTATCCACCAATATTGTTCTTACACTTCCTAAATTCTCTTTACTGAATATTTGAAATCTTTCATCATTTATAACTTGTAATTCATTCATATTTTATCCTCCTATTATACTTTTAAGCAGTAGCCTTTGCTATTTCATTCTTAAGAGTTTCTGACTGCACTATATCCTCCGACTAATTGTGCTATTCCTTTTTCTGTGATTAAATAATTTTTATAACTTTTAAAGTTACTTTTCACTTTATAAGAGCTCGGCATATAAAACTCTTTAAAATCAATACTTTCTCCGAGAGCGGAACTTTCCGCTTTCGTAAATTTTTCAATATACCCCTCTATTTTCTCTAATAAATCTTTATGATTTACTCCCAATTCTTCCGCTACCCTGTTACTTGTTGTTACTAATACTCCATTTATATTTTCTACACTCACTTTTATCAAATTCATATCATTTTCTCCTTTTTATTTATTTTTCAGTACTCTATAAACTCCTCAATATTTTCAGGTATCAGAGATTAATTCACAGTTATTAAATTGCCATTGTCCATTTGAAATTTTACAAAATCTCTATTCTCACTCCCGGATTTTCTTTGTCAATTTCATACCCTAGGAATACAGGAATAACATTATTAACATCGTCATCATCTATCCAGCCATAATCTTGCATTAAATCCAGTGGAAGTTGTGCTGCATTAATGTAATCGAATTTTCTTTTACTGTCCCTGATAAAGTAAAATCCAATTTTATAAGGTTTTTCTTTTTCTTTTATCATTTCCTTGAATTTTCCTGTGTTCTCCCACCATTCATCGCAATGATTTTTTATATAGTTCCTCACTGTTTTTGAATTTATGAGCATTTTCCCTGTCCATTGCTTACTATTTTTTGAGCTTGGAACATTACCGCTTATAAAAATCATTCTATGCCTCACTTCCTGATTTTATTTTTATTTTATATTACCTGTCTTTTTCAATATTTCTATATTCTTCGTTAATTGCTGCAAAAGCTTTTTATCTTCTTTTTCCAGCTTTTTCATTTCTTTTTCTATTTCATCTCTACGCTGTTTTATAGCCTTGTTTTCCAGCTTTATTGTTTCTATTTTTTTAACTCTCATTTATCCTCCTATCAGCATTTTTTCATTATTTGCAATTAAATTATTTCCTACTCCCATGTTTGAATTTCCTATAAATTTTATATTCTTTGTATTGTTGCTGTTATCTGTAATCCCAAGGTAATAAGAATTTACATTGTATGGCATTTCCCAGTATGCTTTATAGATTTTTGGAAATTCAAATGTCAGGAACTTATCGAAATCATCTACTAACATTTTGCATACTTCATGCCATCCTCCTAAGCTATCAACAACGGCATGTATTCCTTTGTCATCAAATTCTATGGATCCATAAGCTCCATATTTTGATATTGCCCTTTTTAACTTTTCCTTTGCCAGATTTATACGGACATTTATATCAGTCTCTGTTGTCCCTAATGCATATTGCCTTATTTCAGCTGGCTGAGGAAAATTTTTCCAGACTCTATTCTTGACCATTCTCTGAAATGAAATATTTAATTGTCTGAATGTCAAATCAGATAAAGCAGCAAAATATATATTTGTTTTCTCTTTTGTCATACCATCTGTCGGGAAAAAATCCAGAAATGGCTTAAATCCCTTATTAAACTCTTGCAATGTCATTGTTTATACCTCCCAAATGTTTCAGCCAAGCTCTCTTCTGTGACTATAAAGTCATTGTTACTGCTTGACTTTTTAGTTATATTTTTACTACTTTTTCTCCAACGCAAATAATCTTCAAATTTATTACTGAACAATGTTCGTGGTCTCAAATACTGTTCCCATTCTGTACCAATCCAAGCGGCTGTCATATTGTCTATAACTTGTTTAAAATCTTCTAATGTATATCCCTCACTTTGTCGAGCTTTTATGTATTTCCTGATTTCTTTAGAATTAGAATTATATTTTTCTCTTCCGGTCCTGTTTGTTTTTTCATTCAAATAATTAATTACGGCACTATATATATTATTATCTTTATTATTAGTATTTTTATAATATATATTATCTTTATTTGTCGGATTTGAATCCGAGTTTTTTTCGGATTTATTTCCGAGTTTTGTCGGATTTGAATCCGAGTTTTCAATTTTACTCGGATTTATTTCCGAGTTCAGCTCTTCTTTTTCTGACTTGATAACATTCCAAGTTTTTCCTTTTTCTGTCAGCCTTATCAAATCTTTTTTTCCTTGCTTTACATACTCAATTATCCCTTTTTTATTTAAAGCCTTTAAATTACGATAAACAGTATCAGATTTTTCAAAAAATAATGGTAATTCCTGTAGTATCAAATTTCTTGAAATATAATAATATACCTTGTCTTCTACTACTATTTCTTTTGCCCAGGAATTAGCCTCATATATCAGTGAAACCAATGCCCCCTGAGTTGCCGTTATCTTCCATTCAAGACACTTTTTATTATTTATAGTTGTTATAAACCTCATTTCTCTTCACCTCTTGCATTACAGGGTAATTAGTGCTATAATCGTCCCATAATAATATTTTCTTAGCACTCTTTGAGTGCTTTTTTTATTTGTTTTCACATCTGTTACTTGAATTTTTCCAATCTTAAACGTTTCTGATCTCTTATAATGAAATATCCCTGACTGTTGATGTACATTTCATTTACAGTTGTTCTCCTTGTGCTAGAATCAAACAGAAGTATTTTTGCTTCAGTAACTTTTCCATGTCTTCTGCTTGTCCTTACAATTTCCTTCCTGTTTCCTGTCTCTTCCAAAATATATAAGTTTTCATATTTTGGACATTTCCCTAAAAAATCTTTAAAATTCATAGTCTCTCCTTTTTTCTATATTTTGTATTTATATTTATTGAAAAATACAAAATATTGTGATATATTAGTTTTGTTAGCAAACAGTTCAGAGGATTGCTAATAAATTTACTTAAAAAATCAAGAATTATATATTTTAAGTTTTACTTGCCGGTATCCTCTTAAAATATATATTCTGGAAAGGAGGAAATCATGGCTACATTTGATGGTGCAGTAATCAAAGAACAAGGTGTTACTTTTGCCATTGTTGTTGTAAAACGTTCTACTTTAAGTTCTTCAATCAGAATCAATGAAGCAAGAGAAAGTTTTCAACAATTTTTTCCAGGAATTCCAATTATATTAATGGAACAAAATTCAAATGGAATTCCAACTTACCAAGGAAGAAGAGACATTGTAAAATTTTTAGCTAATGTTCATCCTAGTCGTATTCCTTGGAAAAGATACACTTATTAAATTTTCATTAAGCAGAATAATGCTGTTCTGCTTATTTTTTTCATCTCACACCTCCTTATTTAATTTCTTGCATTGATTCAAGTAGATGAGCAATAAAAAATTAGAAACTAGCTATTGTTTCTTCAGTTTCTCTTATTGCTTTTTTGTCATTATTTTTTATAGCCAGCCTTAATCCCCAGCTTGATGTATATAAAGAACTTTTTTCAACTATTTTGTTCCAAGTCAAATCTTTATCTATCATCTTTTTTCTTATATCTTTATACTTATTCATTTTTCTCACCTCAAAAATAATATATCACATATCTTGCATTAATGCAAGAGAAAATTAAAACAAAAAAAGACTCCGTTAAGAGTCTTTAATATAAAATTATTTTAAAGTTACTTCTGCTTCTCCCGTTTCAGAAAAAATATTGTTCACAGTTTTTAATACTAATCCTTTTGAATTTGCCACATCATCTGGAACATCATAGAATATTTTTTTAGTTATTTCAGTTCCTGGATTTATGTCTTCAAAATTCATGGCATCTTTCAGAGAAACCATCGTCGGAGAATATTGTTTCTCATTTAGAAACAGTTGAAATCCTCCATTGTCTATTTTAATCATTGAATTTGATATATTTTTTATTTTTACTGTCAATATAAGGAAACTGTTTTCTTTTGAATTTGGTTCATAATATACATACTCACTGTCACTCACTTTTTTTGAAACTTCCTTTGATAAAACTGTAAATTCAACTTTTTCTGTTTTTATCAGTTCCGTTATTGAAGCTTTTTTGTTTTCCTGAGGTTTTCCAGCATTATTACCATTCATATTTTCAGAAAATTTTGTAAATCCTAAACTGATTATATCAATAAATTCCTTATTTTTCGGATTTTCTCCATCAATTTCCCAGTCATTTCCATTCTTTTTCAGAATAGCATTAACATTTTTTTGACTATATTTAAGATCCTTTGAATTTAATTTCTCCTCAAAAAACTTTACTACAAATTCATCTCCTATTTTTGATATTTCTTCATTGCTTTTTCCATAATTGGCAAATGCCAAAGCCATAGCCTGCTGTAAAAATTCAGGAATATATGAAGATAAATCTGGTGCTTTAATGTCTAAATTTATTGTTGCATTATCTCCTTCAACTTTAGTACTTTTAATAGTGTATGACATTTTTTTATACGCATTTAAAAAAATTTCTGTTCCTTTATCTCCTTTTGTAATGTTTGAATTAGGGTTTAATTTCTTAATCTTTTCCGCATCTCCACTTTTTAGTGCATTCATTACGGTTTCAAAATCTTTTTGTGGTTTCGGTACTCCACAACTCATAAATAAAACTGATAACATAAAAATTAATAATACTTTTTTCAAATCTAATCAACTCCTTTTAAAATTTTATAATCTTATTATACCTCATAAAAAAGGAAAATCAAAGAAAAAAGTTTAGTACAAAAGAAAAAGAGCCTTTTCAGACTCATATTTCAAAAAAGCAAAATTTTCACACTGATAGTTTCACTTTTTACAGCCACGCACTGTCACTGATTTAATTAATTATACACTAATAAGTTTATTTTGTCAAATTCTTGTTATATTTTAAATTATCCAGCAATACTATCATTTTTCTAAAATGTGTTCCATTAGATTTAAACTTATCTTGAAACTCTTTAACATCTTTGATATTTTCAATTTTAGATTTTAAATATTTCTCTAACTTTTCTATATTATTTTCATCCATTTCTCCTTTTCTATATATGTTTTCCCAAAATTTTGAAACTATATGTAAATTTTCTTCTTTCTGTATATCTTCCTCTAATATTTCTCTTTTTATTTCAGGAATATTTAAATCATCTATTTCTTTATCTTCTATTCTGTTTTTTTCTAATTCTTCTCTAGAAAAAAATTTATATCTTGGAAAAAAGAATTTACCTTTTTGAGTCTTATCTAGATATTCTTCTATATATTCCTTACTTTTATAATTACTAATGTCTTCTAAGTATAAAAAATCACGAATTATCTTGAATTTATCTAATCTTAAAAATCTTGTAACCATTCCAATATTTATAGATAATTCTTCAATATTATTATTTTGTTCAAATTCTTTCAATAATTCCTTATCAAATATTATGGCTTTTTGCCCAGAAGGAGTTATTTGATAGTCATTTAACACTCCTCTAATTTTTTTTAATACTCCTTTTTTTATATTTAATTC
>ERZ773010.294-NODE-294-length-36365-cov-4.413522_pt1 | contig 36365 bp, 30 predicted proteins | sample MGYA00580842_ERZ773010 | MGnify/ENA primary metagenome ERZ773010 (study PRJEB29015, sample SAMEA2737982) | human oral metagenome | biome: human oral; feature: human-associated habitat; material: dental | place: China | collected 2107 ... | reverse complement strand
TCAAGATACTTAGTGTAAAGGGTATTTTTCGATATACCCTAATCTCATGTTTTAAGAATAAAAAAACATTGTATACATTATTATGATGAAAACAAATGATATTAAGATTGCCGTTATCGGCTTGGGTTATGTGGGCTTGCCGCTCGCTCGCCTTTTTTCTACAAAGTATAAAACGTTAGGTTTCGACATGAACCAAGGGCGTGTAGATGCATTGATGGAAGGACACGATGCAACGTTGGAGGTGTCGGATGAATTGTTGCAAGAAGCCTTGCGTAATGGCTTTCTATGTACCACAGACTTGGAAAAACTACGCAACTGTAATTTCTATGTGGTTGCGGTACCCACACCCGTAGACGTGAACAACCGCCCTGACCTGACACCACTTATCGGCGCAAGTACTACAGTGGGTAAGGTTATTTCTAAAGGCGACATCGTAGTTTACGAATCTACAGTTTACCCAGGTGTAACTGAAGAAGAATGCTTACCCGTAGTGGAAAAGGTTTCGGGTTTGAAGTTCAATACTGATTTCTATGCAGGTTACTCGCCTGAACGTATCAATCCTGGTGACAAAGAACACACAGTAGAGAAAATCAAGAAGGTTACTTCTGGCTCTACACCTGAAATTGCTGATATCGTTGACGAGGTTTACAATTCTGTGTTGATTAATGGTACACACAAGGCACCATCAATACGCGTCGCAGAGGCATCAAAGATAATTGAGAATTCGCAACGAGATGTGAATATCGCCTTTATGAACGAGTTGGCTAAGATTTTTAACGCCATGGGTATTGATACACACGATGCCATTGAAGCAGCCTCTTCAAAATGGAACTTCATCAAACTTAACCCAGGGTTGGTAGGTGGACATTGCATAAGCGTAGACCCATATTACCTAATTCAGAAAGCGCAGGTGTATGGTGTGCTACCACGTATTATGTCTGAGGCACGTCGTTTGAACGATGGTATGGGCGCATACGTAGGAAACCAAATCATTAAGCTGATGAATAAGAAAGGTGTGTTGGTAAAGGATGCAAAGGTATTGATACTTGGTGTGACATTTAAGGAGAACTGTCCTGACGTGAGGAACACTAAGGTGGTGGACATTTATACGACGCTTCAAGAATACACGCATAATATCACCGTATATGATCCATGGGCTGATTGTGCCAAGGTGGAGAAAGAATATGGAATTAGTATTGTTCCTGACGTAGTAGATAACGAGCGGTTTGATGCTATTATACTAGCTGTATCTCACAAGGAGTTTGCCGAAACAGATTGGCGGAAACATTTGACAGACCATGGTGTGGTTTATGACGTGAAGGGAGCATTAGAAAGAGAACAGGTGGATGGAAGATTGTAGTAAATAAGACCATAAATCTAACGTAATGAAAACCGCTGTTATACTATCTGCACGTAAAGAACGAGACACGGATATTCCATATCCGTTGCAATCTTTTGGTCGAGGTCTGTGTCTATTGGATCGTACACTTGCCATATTGCGTGACAATGGTATAGAGAAGATAGTACTTGTAGTGGGCTATCGCTCTGAATTATTTCAAAGGTATAGTGAGCAAGGGCTTATTATAGTGGTTAACGATGATTATCAGTTTACCGCTTCCATGGCCTCATTAGCCTTGGCCGCCCCTTACATAGATGAGGACTTCTTACTTGTTGAGAGTGATACTTTTTACGAACGAACTGTTGTGGAGCAGTTGATTGCATCTCCCAAGAGGAATTGCCTTTCCGTAACTGACGAGTCGGGGAATGGTGACGAGGCCTTCGTTGAAGTGTGCAATGGATGTGTATGTAAGATAACCAAGGATAGACATCAGATTTGTAACATAGAAGGTGAGATGATAGGCATTTCTAAACTTTCGCTGGACACATTTCGTGTAATGCTAGCAAAGTTTGCAGGTGCCTCAAACCGATACGTTAATTATGAATACTTGTTCGTCGATAGCACTGATGCCGTAGAACGTCCTTACATTAAGTTTAACAACCTGATTTGGGGAGGTGTAGATAGCACCAGAGATTTTGAGAAACTAAAAAATTACATCTATCCACGATTGTGCCGTAAGGAAAACCCGTATGATAAGGAAAACCTAATGGTTTACCTAAGAAAGATATTCCCAAAGGTTGAGGTTGGCTCATCTTGGCAGATAGAGCAGATAGGTGGGATGAGTAACAAAAACTTTAAGGTAGTAGCTCCCACAGGAAAAAGTTATATATTGCGCGTTCCAGGCGTTGCTTCGGAAGGTATGGTTGTGCGTCTTAACGAAGATGTTAATGGAAAATTGGCTTGCAAAATGGGCATCAATCCCGACATAAAGTACTTTGACGACAGTTCGGGACTGAAATTAGCGGACTATATTGAAGGAGCTGAAACGCTTAATGCAGGAACAATCCAGCGAATGTCTAATATGCAAAAAGTAGTAGATATTTTTAAGACGTTGCATCATTCACAAGTGCGATTCGCTAATGAGTTCAACATCTTCCACGAGTTGATAAAGTACGAGCGGCTTTTACAAGAAGCTGGTGGAGAAATGTATGAAGGTTACCGAGAATTGCGGCAGAGACTTTTTGCGCTTGAAGATGTTTTAAATGGATTGGGGGTAGACATAAAGCCTTGTCATAACGACTTAGTTCCCGAAAACTTCATTAAAGACTGTAATGGAAATATTTATCTCATCGATTGGGAGTATTCTGGGATGAACGACGCCATGGCTGATTTTGCTGCATTGTTTTTAGAGAGCAATTTTGATGAAGACAACATCGACTTTGTGCTGACAAGATATTTCGACGGGGCTATTCCATCCCATGCTAGGGAGAAAGTGTTGATATATCAAGTGCTGTGGGACGTGTTGTGGGCTATTTGGACATGCATAAAGGAGGCTAAGGGCGATGATTTTGGGACCTATGGGCAAGATCGTTTCAAACGTGCCCTCATAATGGTAGAAAAGGTAGGGCATGCTTAGGATAAATGTTACTTCTACAGTTAAGGGATATGTGACAGGTACATTGTCGGGTGCGACATGGGGAATGGATACTGTGCTGCTAGGGTTAGCCATGACCATGCTTCCTTTTACAGAGAACCCTATATTGCTTATAGGTGGTACGACAGTATGTAGCATGCTTCACGACGTTATTGCTGCCTTTTGGATGTTAGTCATCATGGGTGCTAGGGGACGACTGAAAGGGTTGAGGAGTGCCGTGTGTTCCCGAGACGGTAGGTTTTGCATTCTTGGAGCCTTGTTAGGTGGCCCTTTGGCAATGACCTTTTATTTGCTGGCCATTTCTAAAGGTGGGGCTGCATTAACAGCGACAGTAACGGCATGTTATCCTTTGTTGGGTTCAGCCATGGCTGTTCGTATTCTTAAAGAGAAAATGAGTTTGCGCGGATGGATAGGCTTGCTTATCTGTGTATTAGGCATTGCCTATATAGGATATGTGCCTTCTGATAATTCTAACATAAATGTTATAGGGGGGATAGGTTTTGCCTTGATTGCAGCCATTGGCTGGGCATCAGAGGCTGTGGTGTGTGGTTATGGTATGAAGTCTGGTAAGGTAGACCCACAAATGGCGTTGCTCATTCGCGAACTTACTTCTGGTTTTGCTTACATACTTATTGTTACGCCTTTGTTAATAGGTGGATACGCAAATGTTGTGAATGGTGTTTCGGCAATATTCAGTTATGGCTTGTGCTGGATAACATTAGTGTTGACAGCTCTGTTGGGCATGGTGTCCTTCCTTTGTTGGTATACAAGTATAAATTCAATAGGAGCTTCACGTGCTCTATGTCTGAATGTAACTTATAGCTTTTGGGCAGTAATCTTTGGGCTTTTTATTTTAGGAGGTGAGTTTTCCTTTAACGTAGTGATAGGCTCAATAGTTATTGTGTTGGGTGTTCTTGTCGCTACGGTAGTTTCCAAACCAAAATGTAGTGCAGCATGAATGCCATTATTTTAGCAGCAGGAACCTCATCGCGTTTTATTCCGCTTTCTTTCGAACGGCCAAAGGCCTTGATAGAAGTGAAGGGAGAAGTCTTGATAGAGCGGCAAATACGACAATTGCGGGAGGCGGGTATTAATGATATCATAATTGTTGTGGGATACAAACACGGGATGTTTGAGTATCTTATTGGTAAGTTTGGAGTTACTCTGGTTGTTAATCCCGACTATGCCAAATATAACAACATATCTTCTCTTATGTGTGTTCTAGATCATCTAGATGATACATACATCTGTTCTTCGGACAATTATTTTGTAGAAAACGTTTTCTTACGTAAACCAGAAGTTTCTGAATATGCAGCTATGTATGCGCATGGGGAAACCGATGAGTATTGCTTGAAAACAGACCGAGAAGACAATATTATCAGTGTGTCGATTGGAGGAAAAGATGCTTGGTATATGGTGGGGCATGTTTTTTTTCATTCCACCTTCTCAAATGTGTTCAAACAAATAATGGTCAGGGCTTTTAAAGAAGAAATGAATCGGAAAAAGTATTGGGAGGACATTTATATCGCTCATATCGCGGAATTGCCTAAGTTAAGAATAAATAGGTTTAGAGATGGTGCAATCAAAGAGTTTGATAGTTTGGAAGAATTGAGATTGTTCGACAAGAAATATGAACAGTCTGGTTCGGCTATATTGATGTATATAACAGATATGTTGGGTTGTAAAGAATCCGATATACACAGTATCGCACAAGTTAACAATGGTTTGTTACATGCTTTTTCTTTTGAGCTGAACACAAATGCTGAAAGCGTAAAATATTTATATTATGAAAAAGATGGAAATAACTTTTTAGAAACCATATCATAAAAGTCAAAGCCAACATCCCACATTCTTATACAATATAATTCATACGTATGTTAAATATAAAACTAGATGTTCCTGCCTCTTTTTTTGAGGAGGAAGTAAGGTGTGACTTCACTGTTTCAAGACAGATGAAGGAGATCTGGGCAGTAGAGCTAGATCTATTGGAAGAATTACGCAGGGTATGTTCGAAGCATGGCTTACGTTTCGCAGCAGAGGGAGGAACCTTATTGGGAGCAGTTAGACACAAAGGCTTTATCCCCTGGGACGATGATATTGATATTTTGATGCCAAGAAAGGATTATGACAGACTTTGTGAACTAGCACCGAGCGAATTTAAGCATCCTTATTTTTTGGAGAATTTTTATTCTAATGGCTTTGCCTATGGAAACTCCAAGCTGATGAACTTGGATACGACAGGTTATGAGAACCCGACGGCAAACGCCCACGGACTTTTTATAGACATTTTCCCATACGATAATATACCAGATAATGAAGACCTTGCTAGGCAACAGAATGTTGAAAAGTTAAGGTGGCGGAAAGAGTTTGATCGAATTTCCTATTGTAATAAAGCTTTCGTTGCAAGGGAAAAGGCTTCTGTAATAAGGCGTTTTTTTAGGTTCTTGCTGCATTACGTGTATAAACTCTTAGGAAAGACCACTTCGAGTGCTTATTATATGGATTTATATGATAAGTATGTCCAGACGATGAGTAAATATAAGGATATTCAGACGAAGTACTCAGGAACCTTATGTTGTTATGAAATGGACACATGGGATATGGTATTAAACTCAGATTTGGACAACTTAATGGAAGTTGATTTTGAGTTTCTTAAAATTCCTATTGTAGCTAATTATGATGAAACATTAACAAGGCTTTATGGGAACTGGAACGAGATAGTTAAGGGTACGGCATGGCATTCATTCATTGTTGTCGACCCACACAGAAGTTACTTAGAGGTATTAGAGGAGAGGGGGTTATGAGAAAGCTATGCTTCATTATTCCAATGTACAATGCAGAAAAGGTTATAGAGCGTACATTGAGATCTATCTTAAATGCGAACCTACCACGCGATTTTTATGAGGTTATAGTGGTTGACGATGGTTCAACGGATACTAGCCTGGATGTCATTAATGGTTTAATGCACTTATTTCCAAATATTAAGACTATTATTCAAGAGAATGGAGGTTCAAGCAAGGCGAGAAATGCAGGATTGAGAGAAACCTTAGCCGACTATATTTGGTTTGTTGATGCCGATGATATGGTGGAAAAGGATATTTCTTGTATTCCACAGTTGATAGCTGCTCACCCTTCTGTAGATATCTTTTCCTTTACTTATAATTGGGTAAGCGAGAGTGGGCAACACGTTGGCTATGGACAATTGCAGGAAAGAGTGAAACATGAAATAGAAATTTCAGGTAGAGAAGCTATTTTGCAGGGTTATCAGCCTGGATCCGTATGCGGCCTAGTAATAAGGAGAACATTCTTAACAGATAACAACTTGAAGTTTAAGGAAGGTATAACCCAACAAGATGTTGAACTTACCTATAGAATGTTTTCTAGAGCAAGTACTGTGTTCTTCTCGTCCGCTGTAGTCTATAACTATATGTTTTGTCCCACCTCGATAACAAGAAGTAATAATGTAAAGAAACGAATGAAGTACGAGTTGGATAAGATTGAAATAATAAAGTCGTTTAGGCAGCAGGCAGATTTTTTCCGAAATACTGATTCTGAATTATCGATGGCGATGAGGAGCTATGCCGATTCTGCATTGTTTGGTTATGTGTATAACCTCTTTAAGCAAAGGCGTCAGTTGCGCGAGATGGGTATAAGTAAAGCTGCATTATTGTTGTTGAAGGAAAGGGGTTTTTATCCGTTAAGGATTGAAGGGATGAGTTGGAAGAAACGCCTTGTGTGCAGAATACTCAATATAGAAAAAATAATTAGCTAATTTATTAAAATGATTATACGTAGTAAAGCCCCTTTGCGGCTAGGACTAGCTGGTGGAGGCTCAGACGTTTCGCCATATAGTGATACTTATGGTGGCTTAATCCTTAATGCAACAATAAATCTGTATGCTTATTGTACGATTGAGGAAACTGAGGATGGGATGATAGCCATCAACTCGTTGGATAGTAACTTCTCTGGAAAGTACCAATTTGCTTCCTCGTTGCCCCTAGATAGTAATGCCATACTCATAAAGGGGGTGTATAATAGAGTGGTAAAAGATTTCGCACCTCAAATGCCTTCGTTCAAAATTACCACGCACAACGATGCTCCTCCAGGCTCTGGCTTAGGAACATCTTCAACAATGGTAGTGTGCATCTTAAAGGCGTTCGTCGAGTGGTTGAGTTTACCCCTGGGCGACTACGAAATTTCACGCTTGGCCTACGAAATTGAACGAATAGATCTGAACTTGTCTGGTGGAAAGCAAGATCAATATGCTGCAGCTTTTGGCGGTTTTAACTATATGGAGTTCTTGAAAGACGGGATGGTTATTGTGAACCCATTGAAAATAAAGCGTTGGATTGTTGACGAGCTGGAAGCATCTATGTTGTTATACTTCACGGGGGCTTCAAGAAGTAGCGCAGCAATCATTGATGAGCAAAAGAAGAATACTGTAGCAGGTAAGATCGATGCCATTGAGGCGATGCATAAGATAAAGCAAAGTGCGGTGGACATGAAGCTGGCTCTTTTAAAAGGTGACATACGTACCTTTGCCGATATCTTGCGCGAGGGCTGGGAGAACAAGAAGAAGATGGCGAACCGGATAACCAATCCCATGATACAAGAGGCGATGGATGTGGCCATGGCTGCTGGAGCCTTGGCAGGCAAAGTGTCGGGCGCTGGTGGTGGTGGTTTTATCATGTTTGTGCTAGAACCAACACGAAAGAAACTTGTCGAAAATGCCCTTAAGGATTTGGGGGGCTTTGTGATGCCTTTCCAATTTACTGATGGTGGTGTACATGGTTGGAAGATCTTCGATTCTAAATTGTAATATGAGGGAGGCATCAAGTTAACAGATTGTTGTAAGAATATGGAGAATAAGATAAATAGACATATAGAGCTTTTGATGGAAAGATATCCATGTCTTTCTGCCTGTAAACAAAGCATTATTGACGCTTACGAGTTGTTAGAGCATTCGTATGTTAATGGTGGTAAGCTCCTTGTGTGTGGCAATGGCGGTTCTTCGGCTGATTCGGGGCATATAGTTGGTGAGCTAATGAAAGGTTTTAAACTTAGCAGGCAGATAACCTCTGACTTTTCCGACAAGCTTTTGGCCGTAGACAAAGAATTGGGAGCAACTATCTCTCAGAATATACAGGGCGCTTTGCCTGCAATTGACCTTACTGCGCAAACACCATTAATGACGGCATTTATGAATGATTGTGACCCTCAGTTGGTTTTGGCACAACAAGTGGGCGGATATGGAAAGGCGGGTGATGTGTTTCTAGGTATCTCTACATCGGGAAACAGTAAGAATGTATTGTATGCTGTTGTTGTAGCAAAGGCATGTGGTATGCATGTTATTGGGCTTACTGGGGAGAAGGAGAGTAAACTTATGAATTATGCTGATGTATGCATTAGGGTTCCTGAGGTAGAAACATTCATGGTACAAGAACTGCATTTGCCCGTTTACCATTGCTTGTGCCTAATGCTTGAAAGTCGTTTTTTTGAAACAGAGAGATGATGAAAACAGTAATAATGGCTGGCGGTAAAGGTACACGCATTTCCACTGTGCGAAGTGATTTACCTAAGCCGATGATCCCTGTGTGTGGCAAGCCCGTATTGGAGTGGCAAATTGAAAACCTAAAAGCTAGCGGACTTACTGATATCGTTTTGGTCATTGGTCATTTGGGTGATGCTATAAAAGACTATTTTGGAGATGGAAGTAGATGGGATGTGAAGATTTCGTATTTCATAGAAACGCAACCGCTAGGCACTGCTGGCGCATTGTTTAGAATGTCGGAACTGCAAGAGGATTTTCTGCTGATGTCTGGTGACGTAATGCTTGATGTAGACTTTAATCGCTTTATACGCTTTCATAAAGAACATAATGCTTTGGCAAGTCTTACAGTACATCCCAATAACCACCCTTTCGATAGTTCTTTGATTGTAACGGAAACATTGCCCGCACGTGATGGTGGCATGCCCTTGCATACCAATAGGGTAGTGAAATGGCTGAATAAGGAAGACGAACGTCTTTATTATCGTAATATCGTCAATGCGGGTATAGAGATGATTTCTCCTCGGTTGCTTGATGACGCGAGAGCTAAGCTTGCTTGCCTTGATAAGGTGGATCTCGATAGAGATGTTTTGAAGCCTGGCATTGGTAGTGGGCGAATTTTTGCCTACGAAACTTCGGAATATATTAAGGATATGGGTACCCCCAAACGACTTAATGAAGTGGAAAGCGACTTGATTTCGGGAAAAATTGCTGCGCATAACTTGTCAGTGAAACAGAGGGCTATTTTTTTGGATCGTGATGGAACGATAAATAAGACTAATGGTTTTCTTGCAGACGTAAATGACTTTGAACTAATTGATGGTGTGGCAGAGGCAATAAAACTGATAAACAAATCAGGGTACCTAGCAGTGGTAGTTACCAACCAACCTGTTATAGCTCGAGGTGAATGTAGCTTTGAGCAGTTGCAGGAGATACACAATAAGATGGAAACACTATTAGGAAAGGAAGGTGCTTTTATAGACGGCTTGTTCCTTTGTCCTCATCATACTGATAAGGGCTTTGAAGGAGAAAGAATTGAGTATAAAGTTAATTGCGATTGTCGGAAGCCCAAAGCGGGCTTGTTCTTGCAAGCTCAACGTCACTTGAATATAGACTTAAGTCAATCATACATGGTTGGGGATAGTGTCATTGACATAAAGGCTGCGGAAAATGCTGGTTGTAAGAAAGCGATACTGATAGAGAAAAATGTAGAAAATGCCCTGCTTGATGCCGTAAATGAGATACTGAAATGAAGATAGCTTTTATAACACCTGTCACCCCATATAAAGAAAATATAGGAGGTCCTTCTGGGCATCCTTATCATTTGTTGGTGGAAAGGCCACAAGACATAGATGTCGAAATATATAGTTATAATGCGAACAAGCTTTCTCCTGAAACAATTGAAGATGTGGAACGAGAACTGCGTGTTAAGGTACATGTGCTGAAACAGCCCGTTTTCTTCACTTGGGTTTTAAGACTTCACTTAACGTTTGTTCGTTTATTTCTGAAATATCCAATTGGCTATTACATCAGATTGCCTAAATGCACAGCTGAACAAATTAAAGCAAGTACCCCCGATGGAATATGGGGATATTGTCAAGAGTTTTCTGGTATATTAAAGCAGTTTAAAGAGTATAAACGTGTTCATACTGTACCCGATTGTTATTCTTTGCATTGGTTCCGTAGATTGGGATGTCGTTTTACGCTTGCTAGTGTTGGTGAGTTTTTTCGGTGTGTGGCTAACTATCGTAAACATTATAGGATGGAACGCGACTATGATGCGAATGATAATATGATAGCTCATTTAGTGGGCGAAGAGGATGTCCGTTTCTTAAAGGAGATAAATCCAAGCATTAATGCCTTTTTCTTGCGCCACCCACATTATGAGCTACCCAAGACCCCCAAGGTAGTTAAGTTCTCTTCTTCAAAGATAAAGCTCCTAGTAGCTGGGCGTTACGACTTCTATATGAAAGAGAAAGCGGATGAAATGCTTAACCTGTTGACAGACGAGAATAATGTGAGTCAGCTGAAACATGCTTATATGTTTACTTTTTTGGGTAAAGGATGGGAGCAGCATGTTGAAACTTTGAAAACTCTAGGTTATGAGGTTGACCACATCAAGTTTGCACCAGATTATATTGAGGAGATATGCAGACATGATGTTCAACTAACACCGATAGCTATAGGCACAGGCACAAAGGGAAAGGTACTTGATGCCTTGGCTAATGGGTTACTGGTAGTGGGCACGCCATACGCATTGGAGAACATTGCGGTTGAGAACGATGTGTCGTGTTTGGAGTATCATTCTACAAAAGAACTGTTGTCTACTCTAATGGATATTCCCCATAATGTGCAGAAATATGAGCAGATGGCCGAAAAAGGTCGCGAAGCGGTTTTAGTGGAACATGATAGGATGCGCATATCTCAACAATTGATGGATTTGTTTAAATAGTAATAAGATGTACATATATGTTCTCATTTTGGCTCTTGCCATGACCGGTGCGTTATTCTTGCCCAAAAAGTATGCAAAGTCAACTATATACCTAGCTTTTTGGATGTTAGCTCTTGCCTTGTTTGTGGGCGTCTCAGACATGCTGGGTGGTTATGACCGGTATATCTATGGTGAGTTATTTGATGAGGTGGCAGATATTAGGAGAGAAGGACGAAGTGTTCTCACCGCATTTATCTTTGAACTATATCCAACAGAATTGGGATATGGATATTTAAATGTACTGTTATCTTATTTCACAGCTAACCGTTACATCTTTATTTTTATATTAACGTTAATAATATATGTTTTATATTATATCAACATCAAGCGTTATGCCTCGGATTATCGGATAGCATTGTTGTTGTTTTTTGCCCTATTATTCTTTTTTACGTTTACCTATTTGCGACAGATGATAGGGGTTGGTATTGCTGGACTCTCTCTGAAGTATGTTTATGAACGCAAGTTATGGAAGTTTGTTGCATGTGTATTACTAGCTGCATTATTTCATAATTCGGCTATTATTCTCCTCTCTATATATATTATTCCAAGTCGGAAATTTAATGTTGGTTCAGTAGTTGCATTAATGACAGTATGCCTGTTGATTGGCGTTTCTTCATCCTTGTTTGAAGCCTACTCTTCAACTTCAGGATTAGAGGAACGAACAACAAAATATATTGAAGATACAAGTGGATTTCGTATAGCTTATCTTTTAGAAGCAGTTTTCTTTTTATGGCTCATTCTTAGTAATTATGGAAAGGTTGGCACAGACAAACGGCAAATTGTTTTGTTAAATGTAGCCTTGGCCTTTTGTGCTATACTGCTATTATTCATTCGTTCTGAGAATGGAGGGCGCTTGGGCTGGTTTTTCATCATGGGTCTAATAGCCACACTGACGACAGTACTTATTCAGCAACGAAAAGACAGATTCAATAAAACACTTATTTATGCAGTAATTATCTTCTTGTATTTTCGTATTGTAACGCTATGGGGAATTTTTCTTTATCCTTATAAAACTTTCTTTACTAATGGTGTACGTGAAGGTGACAGAATCTATGAGAAGTTTGAGTATGATGCGAACTATACAAAAGATAAGTTCTATAGATAGATAATGCTAATAACAGTTTTCACCCCCGCATATAATAGAGGAAATCTACTTCCCAACCTGTATGATAGTCTATGTCAACAGAGGTATAAAAATTTTGAATGGTTGATTATAGATGATGGCTCAGTGGATAATACTGAGACCGTAGTGAATGAATTCATCTGTCATCAGGAGAAAGGTTTCAAGATACGATATATAAAGAAGAATAATGGTGGAAAACATACAGCAATAAACTTGGGTGTCCAATTGGCTGAAGGTGAACTTTTTTTTATAGTTGATAGTGATGATAGCTTGCCCGATAATTCATTAGAACTAATTAGCTCGGTTTATTTACAATCTTCTGCAGATGATAGTTTAGGTGGTGTTTGTGGGTATATGGCGCACCATAGTGGTGATTTAATAGGGCATTTTGTGAAAACGGATCTATTTAAAGCCAATACTCGCGAGCTACAGTATAAGTATAATGTTTCATGGGATATGGCTGAAATATTTAAAACAGCTGTGTTAAAGGAATTCCCTTTCCCTGAGTTTGATGACGAGAAGTTTTGTCCAGAAGATTTAGTTTTGTTTCGAGTATCACGAAAATATAGTTTGTTGGTTTTTCCAAATGTTGTTTATTTTAGGGATTATCTAGATGGTGGATTGACAGACAATATAATTCGAATTCGGATGAAAAGTCCATTCGCATCAACATTGTTCTATTCTGAGTTGAACAAAGAGCATATCCCTTTCCTTGCAAAGGTAAAAGCTGCGATAAATTATTATAGATTTAAGTTTTGTATCTCAAATAAGAAACAAGAGACTTTGATTAGTAAATATTGGATTTGGACTTTGCCTTTCGGATATATTATGCACTTGATGGATATAAAAAATGTCGTTAAAGCAGAGAATTAAGAGGTTTTCAGCCGAGCGCTGGAACATTGGATTTATTGAGAATGACCTAAACAGCATTTTGTGTGGTGAAGAAATTAAGGTCAGTTGGTTAATACACGATTATAAGGATAGTTGGTTTGCCGACCCATTTATCTTAGACATAAACGAAAGTGAAATAACTGTATTAGTGGAGGAATTCCCAAGGCAAATAAATAAGGGGCAGATAACTAAACTGACAATAGATAAACAAACATACGAACTAAAAAGGCTAGATGTTGTTGTCGAGCTACCCACACATTTGAGTTTCCCCGTTATCATTCGCTCCTCTTCAAAGGATATGGTGTATCTTATGCCAGAGAATGGGGAATCTGGAAGGTTAACCCTATATAAGTACTGGATAAGTGAGAATAGGCTTGAAGAAGTGGGCTGTGTTCTTGACGAAGATGTGGCAGACGCGGTACCTCTCAAGATAGGATCTTACGAATTCTTGTTTTGTACCAAAGCTCCAAAGGCTAATGGAAACACGCTATATGTCTATACTTGGGATGAAAAGGATAGAAAGTATAAGTATTGTCAAGAATATTGTTTTAAAGAAAACGTTGCTAGGATGTCTGGTAGTTTCTTTAAGTATAATGGTGATTGGTACCGTCCGACTCAAGAATGCAATATTCAATACGGCCATGCTGTTACCATTCAGAAGTTGGTAAGTGATGACAAACAGATGCCATTAGAGATGGCAATTTTAGAGGGACGACTGGAGTTTGAAGAAGTTAGAAGATTATATTCGGTAAATCCTAAGCTAAATGTGGGTATGCATACTTTTAATGTCTATCAAGATTGCATTGTTACAGATTCCCTCGGTTTTGACAACATGTGGATTAGGAAGACGTTACGTGCATTAAGAATAATTTAAAATGCGCATTCTTCAAGTAATCACTTCCCTGCAAACGGGTGGGGCAGAAAAGATTGTGGTAGATTTGTCCTTAAAGCTTAAGGCGAGAGGGCACGAGGTGGATGTGGTGGCTTTCGTTGGCGGACCTTCTATCTTTAAGCAGGCATTGGTTGACGGTGGCTGTGGCGTGATAGAGTTTTCTGATAGTGAAGGGGTGTATAGTCTAAAACATATTAAGAGGCTTAAACGCCTGATACCACAATACGACATTGTGCATACGCATAATACCTCGCCACAGTTGTTTGCAGCCATGGCTAAAGGTAAATGTAAGGCTAAGCTGGTGACAACGGAACATTCCACCAATAACCGACGTCGATCCTTGAAGGGATATGGTTGGATCGATCGTTGGATGTATCGCCGCTACGATAAGATCGTTTGCATATCCGACATTGCTAAAGAAAAGCTTTTAGAGCATATTGGCAACAAGTATGCCCCCGATGTACTTACCATCAACAATGGAGTAGATGTGGAACGGTTTTACGTTGCACAAGAGGCAGAAGAACTTCGCATGCCAGATTCGTTCACCACGGTGATGGTAGCAGGATTTCGTGAGGCAAAAGACCAAGACACCCTAATACGAGCAATAGCCACGCTTCCTCATCAATACCGTTTGTGGCTGGTAGGCGATGGGGTAAGGCGTGGAGAACTTGAAAGTGTTATTGTATCAGCTGGCGTTGAAGACCGAGTTAGCTTGTTGGGCATTCGTTCAGACGTGCCCCAAGTGTTGAAGTCGGCCGATGTGGTGGTGATGTCGTCGCATTGGGAAGGCCTTTCCCTCTCAAACATTGAGGGAATGTCGTCTGGACGACCTTTTGTTGCTAGCGATGTAGATGGGTTGCGCGAGGTTACAAAAGGTTATGGCGTTTTGTTCCCGCATGGTGATGCCGAGGCCTTGGCAAACATTATCCGAAAGCTACACAATGACAAGGCATATTATGATGAGGTGGCCGAGAAATGTCACCAACGTGCTTTGATGTTCGATATTGATAAGATGGTGGATGGATATGAGGAAGTATACGAAGAGTTGATACGCGGATAAATCATAAAGGCTATCCTCTAAATATAAAGAAAATATGGTCAGATGACGATTGATCTCACAATCTCCAGTACCAAATGATTAGATAATGAAGCATAACGACAAGCATATATTACATGTGGTGAACATCTATTTTGTTATTCCCTATTTCTTGGGTGGACAGTTTGAGTACTTCCGAGAATTGGGATATGAACTAGATGTAGTGTGTTCAGAAAGCCCTTACTTGGCGTCCTATGCAAGACAACACAACTTCGGTTATCGCGAAATACCTATCTTGCGAAGCATCAATCCCATTCAAGACTTCAAGTCGATCAGGCAAATTTGCCGTTATATAAAAGATAGGCAGGTGGGAATTGTAGTTGGGCACACTCCAAAGGGCGGATTGCTCTCTATGGTGGCAGCGTGGCTGATGCGTGTTCCAAAGCGGGTATATTTCAGGCACGGGCTGGTTTACCAAACATCTAGCGGACTGAAGCGATTTATACTGATGAGCGTAGACCGCCTCGCCTCTCTGTTGGCCACAAAGATTGTTTGCGTAAGCCCATCTGTATTAGAGCAAAGTATAAAAGACAAATTGTCGCCAGCTCATAAGCAAATCGTCTTGGGTAAAGGTACTTGCTCAGGGGTAGACACCCAAGGTAAGTTTAACCCACAGAACATTAACCCAGAAAAGATGTCTCTGCTTAAGCAAAAATGGGGTATTGATGATTCAGATTGGATCGTGGGCTACACTGGGCGATTGGTTCGGGATAAGGGAATAATGGAATTGGTTGATGCGTTCGATCTGGTGAAGGTAAACAATCCACGTCTTAAACTACTCTTGGTGGGCATGTTTGAAGAACGCGATGCGCTCCCACAAGAGGTTCAAAACAGGATAAAGAACGATCCACAGATAGTCTGGACTGATTTCCAGAACGAAGACATGGAATATTTCTACGCCATGATGAATGTTTATGTGCTGATGAGTTATCGTGAGGGATTTCCCACGGGTACCCTCGAAGCTCAGTCGATGGGTGTGCCTGTGATTACAACCCGCGTCACAGGATGTTGTGACTCGATTGTGGAAGGCGAAACAGGTATTTTTGTTAGCCGAGAACCAGAAGAATTGGGCAAGGTTATCAAGGCGATGTCTGAAGGTGAGATAACTTTCTCGACGGAGCGAACACGTTCGTGGGTAATGGATAATTTTGATAACTTGCGTGTTTGGGAGGAAATAAAGAAGTTGTACGAACCTACAACTATAGAGGGTTAATATACTCTATAATGTACACAATTCTATAAAATGAACATACTTATTACTGGTTTGCACGGCTTTGTGGGCCAAAATCTAGTTGCTAAATTATCTGCAACGCATCGTATTTTTGGTTTGGCACGAACGGAAACCACGATGGCTGGTGTTGAAAAGATTTACACATGGGATGACTTCAACAAGGGTGCACTTCCCGAAGTTGATGCCATAATACACCTTGCTGGTAAAGCCCATGATACAAAGAACCGGTCGAAAGCCGAGGAGTATTTCAAGGTGAACAAAGACCTAACGGTTAGTCTCTACAAATATTTCCTCAATTCATCGGCCTCTAAATTCGTCTTCTTTAGTACGGTAAAGGCTATTGCTGACGAGTTGGGTACATGTGTGCTTACCGAAGACGATGAGGCTAAGCCAAAGGGACCATACGGCGAAAGTAAACTGGAAGCCGAACATTTTATCCAAAATCATCCTGCGCCTAACAAACAAGTATACATCCTACGTCCCTGTATGATGCATGGCGAGGGCAACAAGGGTAACCTAAACTTACTTTATAAACTAGTTTCGAAAGGCATTCCATGGCCATTGGGAGCATTTCATAACAGCCGCTCCTTTGCCTCTATCGATAATGTATGTCTTATAGTTTCCGAATTGCTTAGTAAGGACATCCCTAGTGGGACGTATAATATTGCCGATGACACGCCGCTTTCAACAAATGCCTTGATTAAGATTATCTGTGAGGTTATGGGTAAGAAGTGCAGGATATGGAATGTGTCGCCCACTGCTATAGGCTTGTTTGCGAAGTTGGGCAACGTACTACACCTACCGTTAAATACCCAGAGGCTGGCCAAGTTAACTGAGAGTTATGTTGTGTCTAATCAAAAGATAAAAAAGGCATTAGGTATAGACCATTTGCCTATCGACTCGAAAGCGGGTCTTGAAAAGACCATAAGGAGTTTTATTAAGCATTGAGATGATTTATCTGTTAATTGTTGTTCTTGCATTTGTCTTCGAACTTGCGTATTTTAAGATAGCTTCGAAGTATAATATTGTAGACAGACCCTCAGAGCGTGGGTCGTCAAAGGCTGTTACTCTACGCGGAGGTGGTATCGTGTTTCCCTTTGTCGTGTTGGTGTACTTTATCTATTCGGGCTTTGCTTATCCGTGGTTCATCGTAGGGTTACTTATGATTTCGTGCATTAGCTTTTATGATGATGTCAGTTCGTTGCCCCCGCGTATTAGGCTTTTAGTACATTTTATCTCCATGCTTTTGATGTTTCAGCAACTCGGTTTACTTGCCTTGTCTTTTTGGTGGCTTATTCCCATCATGCTCTTTGTTTGTGCTGGAGCCATTAACGTTTTCAATTTCATGGATGGTGTGAATGGTATTACAGGAGGTTATGCCATCGTGGTGTTGATGGCATTGCTGTATGTTAACCGTCATGTCGTAGAGTTTGTCGACCCCAACTTCATACTTTTTAGTCTTATCTCTGTACTCGTGTTCTGCTTCTTCAATTTCCGAAAGCGAGCCAAGTGTTTTGCGGGCGACGTAGGGGCGGTATCCATTGCTTTCATCATCTTGTTCTTTACCTGCAAGTTGGTTCTATTAACCAATAACTTCGCATGGTTTGCATTCCTTGCAGTTTATGGTGTAGATGGTACACTTACACTTATACATCGCATACTTAGGCGAGAGAAAATATCCGAGCCCCATCGTAAACACGCATATCAGCTCATGGCTAACGAACTGAAAATCCCTCACGTGTGGGTCTCTGCCATCTATATGGGCATTCAGGCCTTAGTTTGTATAGCCTTCTTGTTAAAGCCACACCTACTGATGTTTGCTGCTTTGGTATTAGTGTTGTCTATAGCGTATGTCCTGTTTGTCAGAAAATACTTTCATCTCCACCTTGAAAGGCGGTAAAGATAAAATATTAGTATAACACACAATTCTTTTAGATTTATGTTGTCTTTCAATAAACTAGTTAATTGGTACTTCCGAAAAGACTCGTTGCCCTATTGGTGCATCTTTCTTATCGACTGCATCATTTGTTTGCTTGGTGGTATTTTCGTGTGTGCCTTGTTTTTTCGCATCTCGCGCACGGTCATCAACATCGGACCCATCTTTAACACGCTACTGCTTTATCAGGTATTCAACGTGATAGGTTTCCGGGTGTTCCACACCTACGCAGGTGTAATACGCTATTCATCGTTTGTCGATCTTAAGCGCGTGGCATACGCCATGGGGCTGGGTTTCGTCATCGTTACCGTGCTACATTACCCCATTATCTTTTGGCCCGCAATACATCAGCACATCGTTCCATTACATTTGCGCCACATCGTTTCAATCTACCTTGTGACCACCATTCTGCTGTGGACCTTCCGCATCATGATAAAGGGTATTTACGATACGGTGTTCGACACCGAACAAGCTAAGCGAGCGCTTATTTATGGTGTGCGTGAGGGTGGCGTGGGATTGGCTAAGAACATCACCGCACAGAAGCCACAGCAGTATCGGCTCTTTGGTTTCATAGCCCACGAAGAAGGTTTTGCCAACCGCTACCTTATGGGTAAGAAAGTGTACGCCGTAAACGACGACTTGATTAGCGTGATAAAAGAAAACCGTATCAATGCCGTGCTGGTGTCGCCTTTGCGTAATGAGGAGTTTCGTGATAACACCCAATTGCAAGATTTGCTCATCGAAGCAGGCGTGAACATTTATATGACCGAGGATGTGCAGGAATGGGACAGCAACGAATCGCACCAAATGGTGAACGCCCTCAAAGAAATCAGCATCGAAGACCTACTGCCCCGCGACCAGATACAGATCGATATGCAGAGCGTGGGCAACCTTTTGCAGGGCAAGAAGATACTTATTACAGGATCGGCAGGTAGCATCGGCAGCGAGATGGTTCGGCAGATATGCCTTTTCCATCCAGCACAGCTGATGTTGGTAGACCAAGCCGAAACGCCACAACACGACATCCGACTGATGATGGCCAACGATTACCCCGAGGTAAAGACGTCTACCGTCATCGCTTCTATTGCCAATCGTGATCGCATGGAAGGCATTTTCTCCGCCTTCCAGCCCGACTACGTATTCCATGCTGCTGCTTATAAGCATGTGCCCATGATGGAAAACAACCCCAGTGAGAGCATCCAAAACAACATTTGGGGTACAAAGGTTGTGGCCGATCTCAGCCTTAAATACGGCGTAAAGAAGTTTGTGATGGTGTCTACCGATAAGGCCGTGAACCCCACCAACGTGATGGGTTGCTCTAAACGCATTTGCGAGATATATGTGCAGAGCCTAGACAAGGCCGAGAAAGAAGGTAAAATCAAGGGCAACACACAGTTCGTCACCACTCGTTTTGGCAATGTGCTGGGCTCTAACGGTTCGGTTATCCCGCTTTTCGAACGGCAGATAAAGGCTGGTGGTCCTGTAACCGTCACCGACCCGAATATCATTCGTTTCTTCATGCTCATACCCGAGGCCTGCAAGTTGGTGCTAGAAGCTGGAACCAAAGGCAACGGTGGAGAGATATTCGTCTTCGATATGGGCAAGCCCGTACGAATAGCCGACTTGGCTAAGCGTATGATACGCCTCTCGGGTGCAAAGAATATCGAGATACAATACACAGGATTGCGTGCGGGTGAGAAACTTTATGAGGAGGTTCTCAACGATGAAGAGGGAACATTACCCTCGTTCAATCCCAAAATACGCATAGCCAAGGTGCGCGAATACGATTACGAACAGGTGAACACCGACGTGATGGAGCTTGTCTCTATTTCGCATACCTACGACGAAATGAACATCGTGCGTAAGATGAAGCAGATTGTACCCGAGTTTAAAAGTAAGAACTCTGTGTATTCCGAGTTGGATTAAGCAAGTTAATCAACCGAAGATAACGGGAGGGATGAACCCCTCTTATCCATTATCCCCCTAAATTTCATGCTCTTCTCTCTTCTCCACAACGAGTTTTGGCAAACACCATTGCCATTTACTTCTCTCAATCATCAGCAGTTTGTTGAACTTCAACGCATGGCTGCCAAGCAAACGATTGAGGGCTTGGTAATGGGTACATTGATACGAAATAACGTGAAGTTAGAGCGTGCCGATGCGCTGATGGCCTATTCGCGCACCATGATGATAGAGCAACTGAACCATAGAGTGAGCGGTGTGGCTAAAGAATTGGCAGGCATTCTTGCCAACGATAAGGTTGATTATCGCATCTTTAAGGGCCAAACTCTTGCGCAACTCTATCCTCATCCCTTGGCGCGAACGCCCGGCGATATCGACTTCTATTGTGTACCTCGCGATTTCGCACGTGCCGAAGGCCTTTTGCAACAGGCATGGGGCATCGCCTTGGGGGGCGAAGAGAGCGAACAACACCGCGAATTTTCCTATCATGAAGTGCCCTTGGAGATGCACTTCTGTATGATTAAGTTCAACAGCAAGGGTATTCAATCTTATTGGGAACGCCTTTTGGCCGAAGCTCCCAACGAGCAAATATCCATCGATGGCACGCCCATCGTTACGCTTCCGCCCACGCTCAATGTGCTATACACTTTCCTTCACCTCTACCATCACTTGGTGGAACTAGGTGTGGGACTGCGCCAATTCTGCGACCTGCTTATGCTGCTACATCGCCATTGCGAAGCGATAGACCGCAGTTCGCTCGAACGTCATCTACGCACCATGGGCTTCTATCGCGCCTTTTGCGCCATAGGCAGTGTGTTAATAGATAAGTTAGGGCTGCCCGCTCATGAGTTTCCTTTCTCTATTAGCCCGCGCGATGCACGTTATCAGTCGGCCATCCTCGACATTGTTTTTATCGGTGGCAACTTTGGCAAGCATCATTCTACCACTGCCGTGCGTTCGGGTATGCGCTATAACGTTGAAGCCACCATGCGTAAGCTACGCCATTATCGTTTGTTTTGGCGACTATCGCCTCGCGAAATACGAGCCACTATCCTTAAAGAGCTGCCCCGTAAGATGTTTAGGCTGGGGCTTGGGGGATAGGCGCTGGGCTTTCTGCCCTTTTCTTTTGTCCTAGACTTTTCTAGGTTTTCGATGGAGATAAATCTGCCCCCACGGGCGTTATCTCCTTTTATTTTTTATTCCAATAATCAACAATGTTCAAGCTTCTCTTTCTTTTTACGCTCTTTGCACAGCCAGCCAAGTCGCAAACAGGCAAAACCGAGGCGGCGTTAAGCCAAGCAGGCTATGTCAATGTGCGCGAGTTAGATCCCACGTTACAAGTGTCGTTGATGTATGCACGAGCCGATAACTTCGTGGGTTCGGTGCTTTACGACGACCTACGCCAAGCCTATTTGCACCCCGAAGCGGCAGCTGCGCTCGTGAAGGCACAGAAGCGATTGAAGCAGTTACACCCCGAACTGAGCCTGAAAATATACGATGCGGCACGCCCCATGCACATCCAACAGAAGATGTGGAACAAGGTGAAGAACACGTCGATGAAGATTTATGTGAGCAATCCAGCCCATGGCGGTGGATTGCATAATTATGGTTTGGCGGTAGATATTACCCTTTGCGACGCCAAGGGCGACAGTCTGCCAATGGGTACAAAGATAGATCACCTCGGTGTTGCTGCGCATATCGACCAAGAAAGCCAGCTTGTTGCCAAAGGCACCATCAGCAAACGCGCACAGCAAAATCGCCAACTGCTACGGCAGGTTATGCGCTACGCGGGCTTTAAGCCGCTGCGCACCGAGTGGTGGCACTTTAACTTTAAGTCGCGAGCCGAAGCAAAGCGGCTTTATAAGGTGATAAAGTAGCGCGTGGAGCCCAGTCAGGGTAAGGATGAAAATAAGGTGTTAAGGGCCTTGCATCGTTATTTTGGAGTCCGATTGGTAATTAATTGGAGATCATCTTTTTAAATAATGAATTTTTCCAGCTAACATGGAACCTTGTTACATATCAGCCGGAACGAGATTCCATCTTAGTTGGAACAACATTCCATCTTATCTGGAACGAGGTTCCATGTTAGCTTTAACGCGCTGATTTACCTTAAAGCTTGTTGTGATTGATAATCCATGAGGATGCAACAACATGCGTTTTGGCTTGAAATAACCTAGAAGCACGGCTTGAAAAGTTGAGAAACGATGCTTGTTCGGGAAATGAAATGCAGTGAAACAAATAAGGGGTTGCCAAGTGGCAGCCCCTTATTTGTATGCTAAGTTTAATATTTTAAGTGGGATAAACCACCTTTAAATTTGCCTAATCTATTGCTATGTTGGTCTGTAAACCTACCTACTTTTTGGCTCATCGGTTTGTTATCAAGTTCCCTTTCCCAATAACACCAATGCCTTTTGCACTACGCGGTTGTGCTCGTTCATCACGTGGAAGTATTCAGACATGTTCCAAATGTCGCGAGCCACAAGGGCTTTAAATTGCGTTTTTATGCTAGCGAGGCTAGACTTCAGCTCTTGTTGGTTCTTGGCTTTAATCTTTTGCTTTCCACCTTCGGCAACAATCTCGTCGAGAATAGCCTGTGGCACCTGATACTTCTTATTGAATTCGGCAAACGAGGGATACTTCTTTTTCAGTTCCTTACGATGCTTATCCACGTATTGTATATTGGCATTGATGATGATGCCCTTAGCAGCCAGTTGGCGATGATAGTGCGAAAACTGTGTGGTATCTAGCGGAACGAAATAGTCGGGCATAATACCGCCACCGCCATACACCGTGCGTTTACGACGAAGCGTTTGGTATTTCAGCGAGTCGTTCAGGTGAATGCTGTCGGCACTGTAAAACTCCCCTTTCTTAAAACGGTTGTCCAGGTCTTTCTCGTAATTGGCGTTGTCTCCCTTGGTGTAAGGTTTCTGAATGCATCTGCCTGATGGCGTGTAATAATGAGCTACCGTTAAGCGCATCATACTGCCGTCGGCGAACTCGATAGGCCGTTGTACCAGACCCTTGCCAAACGAACGGCGACCCACCACGATGCCACGATCTTGGTCTTGTAATGCCCCCGTTACGATTTCGGCAGCCGATGCCGAGAACTCGTTAATCAGCACGAACACCTTGCCCGTAAGCATACTGCCATCGCCATGAGCGCGAAACTCCTGCCTGTTAGAGCTTCGTCCTTGTGTGTAGACAATGAGATCGTTGCGGCGAAGAAACTCGTTGGCAATGCGAACGGCTGCTTGCAGGTATCCGCCACCATTGTCTTGAAGGTCGAGTATCAGGTCGGTTGCGCCCTTCACTTGCAGTTTCATCAGTGCCTGCATAAACTCTTCGTAGGTGGTTGCGCCAAAGCTGCCGATGCGGATGTAACCCACGCCAGGCTTGATAAGGTAATAGGCGTCGAGCGTTTCGATAGGTATCTTATCTCGTTTGATATGAAAGGTGAGCAAATCTTTAATGCCTGGGCGCACAATGCCTACCTTAACAACGGTGCCTTTGGGGCCTCGCAGTCGGCGTACGATGTCTTCTTGCGACATCTTCACACCCGAAATGGCTGTGTCGTTAACGCTCACGATGCGGTCGCCAGCCATGATGCCCACCTTCTCAGAGGGTCCATTGACAATGGGTTGTATAATGAGCAGTGTGTCTTTGGCAATGTTAAATTGCACGCCAATGCCTTCGAACGAGCCCTGTAACGACTCGTTCATGGCCTTTGTTTCCTTGGCCGAGGAGTAAGACGAGTGTGGATCTAGCTTTTCGAGCATGCCCTTGATGGCATCTTCGGCAAGCTTGTTCTCGTTTACGGTATCGACATACAGGTTTTTAATTGCCATTTCGGCAATCTGCAGTTTTTGCAGCGGACTCTCTTTTCCAAAGTTCATCTGCAGCTGTGCTTGTGCGGCTAGCGTGGCGAAACAAACCGCAAGAATTAATAATTTCTTCATGTGTCGTTTGAATTTACTTTGGTGGGGTGGGGAGGTTGTACTTATCGCACAAGACAGACAGGTGGGGCAGACCGAACAAGTTGGGCACTTCCTGCCCATGAAGCCCTTTTCAGCATCCCTTCTTCAATCTCCCTTATCCCCGCTTTCAATCTATTTTGTTCTCTTTTTCACTTTTGTTCTCTCCAATCTCTTCGTTCTCTTTCGGTTTTTAGTACTCCTTTCTTTATGGGTTGATTAATTAGTTGGGCAGCTCACGAGTAAACCAGTTGACTTGTTCACGTGTAAACCTGTTGACCAGTTCACGAATTTACAAGCTTACGAGGTGATAGGCTGGCAAGTTAGCGAGTTGAGAAGCTAACAGTGCCGTTTACCTTTCTCGCCATAAAACAGTGTCTATGCAAAAACGTTTGCCGATTATTCCTCGTCGGTTTCCGCTTCGGTAGGCCCATCCGTTTCCACCACCAAGTTGTCGATAATGAAGTTTTGGCGTTCCATGGTGTTCTTGCCCATGTAATATTCCAATAGCTTGTGCACTTGGTCGTTTTTGTGTAACGTAACCTGTTCCAATCGCATTTCAGGCCCGATGAAGTGTGTAAACTCTTCGGGTGAGATCTCGCCCAATCCTTTAAAGCGAGTAATCTCGGGGTCGGGACCAAGGTCGGCGATGGCTTTCAGCCGTTCGTCTTCGTTGTAGCAATAGCATGTGATGAAGTCGTTTTTACGTTCACCCTTCATCAGTCGTTCGTCGGCCTCGGCAATTACCTTCTTATCCTTAATCTTCGTACGTCGGTTTCGCACACGGAACAATGGCGTTTGCAGCACATATACATGGCCTTTCTTCACCAGTTCGGGGAAAAATTGTAAGAAGAATGTGATGATAAGCAGGCGAATGTGCATACCGTCGACATCGGCATCGGTAGCTACGATAACCTTATTATAGCGTAAGGTGTCGAGCCCCTCTTCTATATCTAGCGCCGCTTGCAGCAGGTTGAACTCCTCGTTTTCGTACACCACCTTCTTGGTAAGCCCATACGAGTTGAGCGGTTTACCACGAAGCGAGAACACGGCCTGTGTGTTTACGTCGCGGCTTTTGGTGATACTGCCGCTCGCCGAGTCGCCTTCGGTGATAAAGATAGAGCTTTCTTCCTTGCGATCGTTCTTTACATCGCTGAAGTGAATTCGACAATCGCGCAGCTTCCTGTTATGTAAGTTCGCCTTCTTTGCCCTTTCGCGCGCCATCTTGGTTACGCCCGCCATGGCCTTTCGCTCTCTTTCGCTCTCGTCAATCTTGCGCTTCAGCTCTTCGGCCACATCGGCATGGATGTGCAAGTAGTTGTCTACTTCGCGCTTAATGAAGTCGCCCACGTATTTGTTAACGCTTTCTCCGCCCGGACTCATTGTGAGCGAGCCCAGCTTAATCTTAGTTTGGCTTTCAAACATAGGCTCTTGCACGTTGATGGCAATTGCTGCCACCATGCCGTTGCGAATGTCTACATACTCGTAGTTCTTGGAGAAAAAGTCTTTAATGGTTTTGGCGATATGCTCCTTAAAGGCACTTTGGTGCGTGCCACCTTGTGTGGTGTGTTGTCCGTTAACGAACGAATAATACTCTTCGCCGTATTGGTTGGCGTGGGTAAAGGCAATCTCGATGTCTTCGCCCTGAATGTGGATGATGGGGTAGAGCCCATCGTTGGTCATGCGGTCGTTCAGCAAGTCGGCCAAGCCATTGCGGCTAATGATGCGCCGACCGTTGTGCATGATGGCCAAACCAGCGTTAAGGTAGGTGTAATTGCGAAGCATTGTCTCCACAAACTCTGCCTTAAAGCGATAATTAAGAAACAAAGTGTTGTCGGGTTCGAAGAATACGAACGTTCCGTTCTCTTCGTCGGTGCTCTCGGTGTTGTCGCTAATTAGCTCACCTCTTTCGAACACCACGGTGCGCACCTTTCCCTCACGATACGACCTAGCCTCAAAACGCACGCTCAATGCGTTCACTGCCTTGAGACCAACACCATTCAAACCCACGCTCTTTTGAAACGCTTTTGAGTCGTATTTTCCACCCGTGTTGAGCATGCTCACAGCCTCTACCAGCTTCCCTTGCGGAATACCGCGGCCATAGTCACGAACAGATACGCGCAGATCGTCTTCCAAATCCACCTCAATACGCTTGCCTGCTTGCATCTTAAACTCGTCGATAGAATTGTCTATCACCTCTTTCAGCAGCACGTATATACCGTCTTCGGCCTGTGTTCCATCGCCAAGGCGGCCGATGTACATACCAGGACGCGTGCGAACGTGCTCCATATCCGACAGATGCCTAATGTTATCGTCGGTGTATGCAGGCTGATTGTTGTTCTGTTGGGTAGATGTGGGCGTGTTGTTTGTATTCGAATCGGCCGTGTTGGCAGAGTCGAACGTCATCTCTTGTTGATTATCAGGTGTTTCTTTCTTATTCATCTTCTTTGTGGTGTCTATTTATTGGCCTTTCAATGGCTCTAAAAATTCCACGCTATATTTTCAGAACCAGTCTTTGTGTGGTGTGCCCTTACGCTAAATGGTCTTGATATAGCACTTCCGCCTTTTATGAATGCTGGCGTCTAACCATTCCCATTGGCTTTGCACTTTCGAGTTTGTTTCCATCTCCACCTGCGTTTCTCCCCATTCAAACCCATACTTTTGGTAACGTGGAATAAGGTCGGCGAAGAGCAACGAGTTAACTCCTTTCATGCGATATTCGGGTAAAACGCCGATAAGCAAGAGGTCTACCACCTTTGTTTTGTGGTATTTGATGGCCCTCAACACGTGCCACCAGCCAAAAGGCGTTAGTCTTCCGCGGCGACACTTTTGTAAGGCGCGCGTCAACGAGGGAATGGAGATGCCCAATCCAACGAGCTTGTTGTCGGCCGCTTCGTCTTCAACGAGGGTGATGAGGTCAAGGTCGGCCATGGGGAAGTAGAGCTTCACGTACTGGTCCATTTGCTTCTCGGTAAGGTCCGAGTATCCGTAGAGATGCCCGTAGGTCTTGTTCACAAGATCGAAGATACGTTTACCGTATCCACCCTTAAAGACATCGTCGCGCGTAAGCTTCTTTATCTTGAGGCTATAACGCTTTTGTATCATGTCGGCAATCTTGGCAAACTTCTCTGGAACTTCGTTAGGCACCATCAGTTTGTACTCCACATAGTGGTTATCTACCTCAAACCCCTCAAGACTTTCCATCAGTTGGGGATAGTACTCATAATTATATATGGTGGGCATGGTACCCAATTGGTCGAAGCCTGTTGTGAGCATACCCTCTGGGTCCATATCGGTAAAGCCCAGCGGACCCACAATCGAGCGCATTCCTTTTGAGCGTCCGTATTCTTCTACGGCATGAAGCAGCGCCTCTAACACCTCACGGTCGTTGATGAAGTCTATCCATCCGAAGCGCACGCTCTTACGATCCCACTTCTTGTTTGCGCGGTGGTTGATGATGGCAGCTACGCGCCCCACCAGCTTTCCCTCTTTGTAGGCGAGGAAATATTCGGCTTCGCAGAAGTCGAAAGCCGCGTTCTTGTCTTTGCTCAACGTGTTCATCTCGTCGCTGAACAGGTTTGGCGCATCATACTCGTTTCCTTCGTATAGGTCGTAATGTAGGTCGATGAACGCCTTTAAGTCGCTTTTGGTGCAGACTTTCTTTATTATCACTGCAGACATTTGCTATGTTTATATATTTGCTGTTTTTATTCTTTTTGCCTTTTCTCAAAGCCCTAACCACGCGGTTTGGGGCTTACTTGCCTATGTGCAAGGCTATAAAAAGGGCGGTTTAAGCCGAACATATTCGTGCTTTAACTTGCAAATGTACAATAAAATGCGCAGACTTCAAAGAAGTTTTTTATAAAATGCTCCTTTTATCTCGCATCTTTTTTGTTACTTTGCGGAAAGTATGGAAAGTAAAGTGACAAAACAAGCATTGCGTCGCGAGAATTAGATAAACGTCAACTGCGCATTGGTTAGGGAGTGCCTTTGTGGAATGCTGCCCCAAAATCACCTGTACAAGATGCTCCAATGCGGTGCTATTGCACATTATTATAACACGCCATAAACAACAGCCGAATATGGGAAAAGGAAAGAAAGGGGGCAAACGCCTCACCAAAAAGCAAGTGGCCGAAAGGCTGCAACAGTTTTTCGAGCAACATCCAGGGAAAACTTTCAGCTTCAAAGAAATCTTCAAGAACCTGAAACTCGACACGCATCCGCTTAAGATGTTGGCCATCGACGTGATGGAAGAGATGGCTTGGGACGACTTCTTGACTAAGGTGACCGACAGTTCGTATCGTCTTAATCAGGCAGGACAGGTTCTCGAGGGGCGTTTCGTTCGTAAAACCAACGGCAAAAACTCGTTCGTTCCCGACGATGGCTCAACGCCCATCTTCGTAAGTGAGCGAAATTCCAAGTCGGCACTTAATGGCGACCGCGTTCGTGTGCAGCTTATGGCACGCCGAAAACGCCATATTAAGGAGGCGATGGTTATCGAAATATTGAAGCGCGCCAAAGATCAAGTGGTGGGTAAGCTACGTGTTGAACGCGACATGGCTTTTCTTGTAACGCCCGAAAACCTATATGTTCACGATATCTTCGTGCCTAAACGTAAGCTTAAAGGTGGTAAAACGGGTGATAAGGCAGTGGTGAAAATTACCCAATGGCCCGATGCCGACCATAAGAATATTATGGGAGAAGTGATCGATGTGCTTGGTCCTACGGGCGAAAACGATGCCGAGATGCACGCCATCTTGGCCCAATACGGGTTGCCCTACACCTATCCTAAGGCGGCTGAAGAGGCTGCCGAACGCATTTCGGCTGAGATAACGCAGCAGGATTACGATGAACGCGAAGACTTCCGCAATGTGTTTACGTGTACAATCGACCCCCGCGATGCCAAGGATTTCGATGATGCGCTGTCTATTCGCATGCTCGATAAGGGCCTTTGGCAGGTAGGTGTGCACATCGCCGACGTGAGTCACTACGTCACCGAGGGAAGTATCATCGACAAAGAGGCCATGAAACGCGCCACAAGTGTGTATCTTGTAGACCGCACCATACCCATGTTGCCCGAACGGTTGTGTAACTTTATCTGCTCACTTCGCCCTGATGAAGAGAAGTTGGCTTATAGCGTGATCTTCAATATGGACGAAAACGCCGACATAAAAACCTATCGTATCGTGCACACCGTTATAAAGAGCGATAGGCGATATGCCTACGAAGAGGTGCAGCAACTGTTGGAAGACAACGGCGTTGTTGATGGAACGGGTGCGCCTGCACCACTTGCGCCGAAAGGCGGATATAAAGGTGAGAACGCCGATAGCCTGATTATGCTCGACAAACTCGCCAAGAAGCTGCGCGAAAAGCGGTTTAAGAATGGGGCGGTGAAGTTCGATCGCGAGGAGCTTCATTTCGATGTAGACGAGCAAGGCAAGCCTATTCGCGCCTATTTCAAGCGTTCGAAAGATGCCAATAAGTTGATCGAAGAGTTCATGCTCTTGGCAAATAGAACCGTGGCCGAGAGTGTGGGCAGACCCAAAGACGGACGTGCGCCCAAGACTTTACCTTATCGCGTGCACGATAATCCCGACCCGCAGAAGCTCGAAACATTGCGCGAGTTTATCATGAAGTTTGGTTATAAGCTGAAAACAACGAGCACCAAGGGCGAAACATCGCGTTCGCTGAACAAGCTAATGGACGAAGTGGCGGGCAAACGCGAACAAAACCTTATCGAAACCATCGCCCTGCGCGCCATGATGAAGGCCAAATACAGCATTCATAACATTGGTCACTTCGGCTTGGCCTTCGATTATTATACCCATTTCACCAGTCCCATACGTCGCTATCCCGACACTATGGTGCACCGTTTGCTTACACGTTACGCCGCAGGAGGTCGAAGTGCGAGCAAGGAGCGCTATGAAGAACTGTGCGAACATTCGTCGGAAATGGAACAGATTGCGCAGAATGCGGAGCGCGATTCCATCAAATATAAGATGGTGGAGTTTATGGCCGACAAGTTGGGTGAAGAGTTCGATGCCCACATCAGCGGCATAGCCAGCTACGGCATCTATTGCGAGATAGACGAAAACCACTGTGAAGGTATGGTACCCATGCGCGACCTAGACGACGATTACTACGACTTTGACGAGCGAAACTATTGTCTTGTTGGTCGCCGACGTCATCGTAAGTACCAGCTTGGCGATCCAATTCGCATACAAGTGGCACGTGTAGACCAAGAGAAACGTCAGCTAGACTTCACCGTGGTTGAAAAAATGAAAAGGTGAAAGAATGAAAAGGTGAAATGATTATGGGACGAACTGGTGTTAGCCATTGTTTCACCTTTTCACTCTTAGTGGTCGTTAGCCATTTTTTTACCTTTCGACCTTTTCACCCTTTCCCACTTAATAACTCCCAAAGTTTTCATACCTTTGCACGAAAAAGATGAGAATTACCACTGTGATACTCGACTTTGACGGTACGCTAGGCGACTCGCGTCGTATCATTGTCGACACATTGAGAGAAACCCTACGCCAGCATGGCTTGCCACAAAATAGCGAAGACGAATGTGCAGCCACCATCGGACTGCCCCTTAAAGAGGCTTTCGTGCGCTTGGCAAATGTAGACGACGCAACGGCCATGGCCTGTGTGGCAACCTATCGCAGCATTTTCGACATCCATAACGTTACGGGTGCGGTGAAGCCCTTTGCCAATGTGGTACACACCGTTGAACGGATGCATGCCGCAGGCTTAACGCTCACCATCGCCAGCAGTCGTGGTCGCGACTCGTTACCCAGCCTCGTGCGAAGCATCGGCATTGGTCAGTACATCAGCTTTATCGTCAGTGCCGACGACGTTACCCACGCCAAACCCCATCCCGAGCCTGTACTCCTTACGCTCGAACACCTTGGTGCCAAGCCCGAAGAAACGCTCGTGGTGGGCGATATGGCATTCGACATCGAGATGGGACGTCGCGCCGACACCCTTACTTGTGGCGTAACCTATGGTAACGGTACGCTTGCGGAACTGGAAGAGGCGGGTGCAAACTGGGTGATAGACGATTTCGCCCAATTGCTCAACATCCTTTCCATGGAGTAAACGCTTGATGGATTGGCAAGATAGTAAGTTAACTGGTTAAGTAGTTTGCAAGTCAGCAACGTTGACTAGACATGCAGGTTCTTCAAGTCTTACTAGTCCTGTCGGTTGACTAGTTTAGAAACTAGCCCATACCTAACGCCATTCCACGGAATCAACACCACCCGCCACTGATCAATAAAACCCACTATAAACGATACTTATGCAGCCCATTATTAACCATTTTACCGACAACGACGCCTATACTTTCAGTTGTCAGTATTATGTTTTGCAAACCTATCCGCGTGCCGAAGTGGAATATACCTTCTTCGACCGTAACCATACGTCCTACCCCGAAGGTTTTGCCGACAAGGTGAAAGAACAAATCAACCTGATGAAGAACGTGAGAATAACCGAAGAGGAGATAGCCTTTATGCAGCAACGCATGTACTATCTGCCCCAATGGTACTTCACTTTCTTGCGCGGATACAAGTTCAATCCCGATGAAGTGCATATCCAGCAAGCCCCCGATGGTCAACTCGCCATCTCCATTCGTGGCAAATGGTATTCCACCATCATGTGGGAGATGCCCGTGCTTTCGATCATTTCCGAGCTAATGCACCAACATCGTGGCGACTTAGAACGCTATGATGCGGCCCTAGAATACGAACGTGCCACCGATAAAGCTAAGCAAATATTGCGCGGAGGATTGGTTCTGGGCGACATGGGCACACGTCGTAGACTGTCGTTTCACCATCACGACAACGTGATACGTGCCCTGAAAGCCACCGCTGAAGCAGGTGGTGAAAACGTAGACGGTGTTTTTGTTCCGTGGAAGGGTCGCATCGTGGGTACAAGTAACGTTTATCTGGCCATGAAATACGAACTGGTGCCCATGGGAACGATGAGTCATCAGATCATAGAATTTGAAGAAAACGTGAGCGGAATCTTTGAATGCAACTTCAATGTGATGCGTAAGTTCAGCGATGTTTACGATGGCGACAACGGCATTTACCTCTACGACTGCTTCGGCGATAAGGTTTTCTTCAACAATCTCTCTAAACGCATGGCCCTGATGTTCGTCGGGTTGCGCGTAGATAGCGGTGTGGAAGAAGAGCAAACCGAAAAGATTATCGAGAAATACAAGCAGTTGGGCATCAATCCTGCCACCAAGCAGGTGATATACAGCAACGGCTTGAACATCAAACGCGCCTTAGAGATACACCGTTTTGTAGACGGGCGCGTGCAAGATAGTTATGGCATGGGCACGTTCCTCACGTGCGATGTTGTGGGTTGCCAGCCTATGAACATCGTGGTGAAACTCACCAAATGCCGAATTACAGAGAAACGCGAGTGGCACGACTGCGTAAAGTTGTCGTGCGACAAGGGTAAAACGCTCGGCAATCCCGAGAAATGCGCCTATCTGTTGAAACAAATCGGGTAGGCGAAACACCCTGAAAAAACGAAGAGAAGCGAACGAAGACCATCTGTGACGTAAAAGCATGGCCTTCGTTCGCTTATTTATTCCTAGCTGTGAGTGGGTGAAACCGATTGAAAATCAGGCTAAAGTTTGTTTCTTCAAAATAAATACCGTAACTTTGTGAAAGCAGATTTGTTAAGCAGTGACGCTTTTTTAGAACACGTCTATAATAAGGAAAGGAATATCATAATGGCAGCAATAGACAACAAAAAGATAGTTGAGGCTGTGCTATATATCCTCAATGTAACTAAAGGCTTGGACTATTACCATGTCTTTAAGGTGCTCTACTTTGCCGAACGTGAACACCTTAAATTGTGGGGGACGAAGATCCTGGCCGACGATTTTGTGGCAATGGAGTATGGACCAGTGCCAACCAAGCTTTATAATGCGGTTAAGAATAATGCTCACACAAAAGAATTGTCATCGCTTTTCGCAGAAAGCGTGAGCTTTGCGCAACCTGATGCGGGGCATGTGCTCCTCCCTAAGCGGCAGGCAGACCTTGATTATTTGTCCGCGTCAGATATCGAATGTCTTGATAAGTCTATCGCCGAGAACGCATATCTTAGCTTTAATCGTTTGGTAAGTAAGTCGCACGATGCCGCTTGGCGTGCTGCTGGGCTATTGGGAGTTATTAATCCCGTGGTAATGGCAAGTGAAGCAGGTGCCGATGAGGATATGCAGAAGTATGTTGGAGAACAAATTCAATTGGGAGAGACCTTAATGCAATAACACGTATGGACATACCGCAAGACCTGATAAACACTGTCGCTCGCGAAGAAATGAATGTGGGCGACGTATATGAAGTACGTTTGGGCAAAGCCAATGGTATTACTCCGCAAGGTGATTATGAAACACGAAGGAAGTTTTTCATCGTGTTGGGGTTCGATGACGAAGGTAATGTTTATGGTGGTGTGGTAGTTAATTCTCGTTTAAATAGTCGTTTGCCTCTGCAAATTAGGGATTATCATCTACCCATAGCTTGCTCCAAATACACGTTTTTACGTTACGACTCATTCGTAAATTGCTCTGTCTTGATGGTTGCTACGCCTCAAACGTTACTTCAAGGGTGTAAAATTGGGGTGATACAACAAGAAGATATCGAGCTGATAATAGGTGCAATACGCGAAAGTCCTAATGAAACGAAAGCACGACTAAGACAATTTGGGCTTCTTTAAGTTTGAGTTCGTATCTGTCATTTATCATCTAATACCCTAATTTACCTTCCTTTTTCTTTGCAAATTAAAGTATAAAGCGTATATTTGCAGCATCTAATCATAATAACGCAATGGCAGTGGCATGCGCTCCGACTTCAATTAATTAACTCAAACGGTGCGTTTAGGCCTTTTGGCCGCATGTATATCCCACTTCCGTTTATAAAACCCAAGACAATGAAACAATTGAAAAGCAGTTTGCTAGTTGTGGCAACTCTTGCGCTATTGTCCGCTTGTAGTGCCGATGAGGAGAAGAAAAAGTACACTCCTGCAGTAGCCTCTAGTGTCGAAAGTACCGTATATGTTGAAGTGCGAGATGGCGGCGAAGTGTCTTCTCCTAGCGCTTTGCTGTACGATGGCAGGTTCTCCGTGTTTGGAAAAGCAAGTGGGCGCACCTTGAGCGTATCTGCCGATAAGCTGGATGACGTGAAAGTGTATCGCTTTTCGGCCGACTTGCCCGACCAATCTGTAATGAAATATTGGGATACTGATGAGGGAAAGCGGGGCGAAGGCTATGCAGATGTCGTGATAACGATAGACCGCATTAACGTGCCGTTGCGTTTTCATTATAGGTATAGTGCCATGCCCAATGCCGAAAAGATGCTGGGAGGAACGAGCATTGTTATAAAAACGGTGGAATGGCAAGGCAAAACGATAGACCCCTACCAGCATAATAAGCATTTTAAAATTGTTTTGCGCAAGCAAGAACAAGGCTATTCGGTAGAGTAAAGTGGTGCGTATAACCCGTTTTGGCTAAGCCGATGGTATTAACTCTCAATCCAAAGCTCTTGAATTCAGCAACGGATAAGGACATTGAAGGCTGATAAATTCAAGCTCTCGTCAACTTACAAACTCACAAATTTGAATAATAATAACACACGATGAAACATTTGCGAATACCCTTGCTCGCAGCATTGACAACCCTATTCGTTGTAGCTTGTGACTCGAACAGCGATGCAGACGATTCCGCCTTTGTGGTGGAAAACACGGTGTATGTGCAGGTACAAGACGAAGACGGACAGCCCATAGACCCCGACGAGCTATTGAAAGAAAATAAGTTTTCTGTCATTGGGCAGAAAGGCGGTAAGGCCTTAGACGTGCGAACGGAAGTGATGTATGGCGATAAGCTACTCGTTTTCTCGCCCGAATTTCCATTGAAGCATTCCTTCGATATGTTTCCCCCATCCCATGATGCCAAAGGCGCAACACGCTCTGATGGCAGACGAAACGGCATTACCGAAGAATACATTGCCAAAATGAGAAAAAGATTCGCAACGGCTGGTGGACATTCGGAAGCTGAAATCTCGATAGATGGAGTGAAGATACCGATAATCTTTAATTACAGCTTTTTCATCGATGCCTCCAAATTCTTGTCTTCGGGCTCGCGGTCGGATACAGGTGTCGAACTCAGAATAGTTTCTTGTGGGGGCAAAAGTGTTGACCCCAATATGTCGTTTTCCTATTTTAGGATCCAGTTCAGGAAAAAAGGGCAGGGCTATACCCTAGTCGATCCCTTTTATGCAAATCAGGATTTCTAGTTAAACGCTAAAAAACAAGGGAATAAAAGGCGCACCACAGGGTGCGCCTTTTATGTTATGTGCCCAGTTCGGGGTAACATATAGCTCGTAACAGTCTATGTGTTTGCGTGGGTTAGGCACAAGAAACAAATCATAATAGCCCATGTACATGTGAGGAATGTTGCGCCAACTACGGCGTTGCGCTTGGCCTTTTGGGGGATGAAATCCATGCCAAAGCATTTATAGTCACTGGACTATTGCGGCTTGCATTGCACTAACTACTGCGTAGCCTTTGGCCTTTTGGGGGATGAAATCCATGTCAAAGCATTTATAGCTACGGGACTATTGGGGCTTGTCTTACGTTAACTACTGTGTAGCCTTTTGTCTTTTGGGGGATGAAGTCCATGCCAAAGCATTTATAGCCACGGGACTATTGTGGTTTGTCTTACGTTAACTACTGCGTAGCCTTTGCCCTTTTTGGGGATGAAGCCCATGCCAGAGCATTTATAGTCACTGGACTATTGCGGCTTGCATTGCACTAACTACCTCGTAGTCTTTCGCCTTTTGGGGATGAAGTTCATGCCAAAGCATTTATAGTCACGGGGCTATTGGGGGCTTGTCTTATGTTAACTACCTCGTAGCCTTTGGCCTTTTTGGGGATGAAGTCCATGTCAGAGCATTTTAGTCACGGAACTATTGCGGCTTACATTGCGCCAACTACCGCGTAGGGGTTGGTCTTTTGGGGGATGAAGTCCATGTCAAAACATTTATAGTCATGGGGCTATTACGGCTTGTTTTACGCTAACTACCGCGTAGCCTTTGGTCTTTTAGGTGGCGAACTCTCCATGCCAAGCATTTTAGCCACAGGTCTATTGCGGCTTGTTTTGCGCTAACTACCGCGTAGCGGTTGGTCTGTTGGAAGGGCAGGGTTGGGAGCCAAAGCGAC
>ERZ773010.292-NODE-292-length-36514-cov-5.378370_pt1 | contig 36514 bp, 57 predicted proteins | sample MGYA00580842_ERZ773010 | MGnify/ENA primary metagenome ERZ773010 (study PRJEB29015, sample SAMEA2737982) | human oral metagenome | biome: human oral; feature: human-associated habitat; material: dental | place: China | collected 2107 ... | reverse complement strand
CCCCTGCGGTTGTGGCGCTTGAACGCACCACCTTCTCAAGTATCGCTTGGTCACCATCACGAAGCGGCAGGGCCGGGGCTGGTTTGTTCGCCATGCTTCATTATCCCACCAAACCGTAAAGCTATTTAAACGCCACGCCACTAGAACGATTGGTAAAGCAACATGCCCCATGCCGACCTTCCAGGCATTGCGCCCGTCTACCAGGGCCGACCAGTAATCAAAATAGAAACCGGCCACGATTCACCTCACTCCTGAAGTCGTGAAACCCATTCGGGCTGATAGGTCAATCCTAACTGCTCGCACACCCTCTGAGCATTCTCAATGCAACACTTTATGAAATCATTGTCATCCAGTTGATCATCCAACACTGCCTGCACCCTGGGGAGTTTCCCTTCCCCGACGGCGAATTTCGCAACACGCCTACCTAGAGCTACTTCAAGAAATAATCGGTCGCCATCCTCGTGCTCGATGCCTATCAACTCGTTTGCCTTGCTCGCATCCTTGAGAACCTCTTCGAGAATCTTCTTCTTGAAGAACTTTCCTCTCTGGGCGCGCATTGCGTATTCGAATGCGCCGAGATTCTCCACGTCGGGAGAGGTCGTCCCGGAAGAGCCGCGATATCTCTTGACCTGAATCACCTTGAGATCGCCGGACTCGAGCCAAGGGTCGGCGTCCTGTATCCACACCTGCTTCCAAGTCGCTCCCGTGCCCTTCTCCAGCCAGGCCTGCTTCAGCTGCCCCACCAGGTCCAGGCCGGCGGATCCCCGCCCGGTGGAGCGCTCGATGAACGCGAAGGCGTGCATCCCGACATCCGGCACCAGGATCAGCATCCGAGTGGCGGCCGTGGTCGCATGATCCGGCTCCAGCGTGAACGCCACGGAGGAATCGCGGCGGTCCACAACCTCCCCGGACTCGCCATAGGCCCCCGCCGTGGCCTTCACCAGCAGACTCCGCCCACCCGGCCTGCGCACTTCATCCACGCGCACCCACCGCTGCTTCTCCTTCTTGTCGAAAGACGCTCCGACCGGAAGGGCCTTCTCCGCGAAATCCAGCACGTCAATTCCCAAGACATTGCTCGGCTGGTAGTCCTGACGGTTCTTTTTATGGACCCGGGCGGTGTGATACGTCCAGTCATCGATCAGCAGCGTCCTCGCCACAATCCCTCCCCCTTCATTTTGTTGCCATTGCGGATAGCAAGTCAACGAAAACGTTTGGCCGCTTTCCGGATCTGGTCAGCAAATTTGTAGATGTCTGCTGGCTTATCGATGGGATGCCTGGCTTCCTTCTTGTCTTCGTCGAACAAGCCAAGGTATTTCACCGAGGTCGCGTTGAAACGTAGACGGCAAAGAGGTTTGCGGTTGTTATCATCAATGAGAACTCCACAGTAGGATTTCGTGTCTCGCATGATGATTCTTTCTGGTTCGATCTCGGCCACGGCGATGGCTCGGACGATGTTGTAGCCTTCCAGTTCCTCCAGGGTCGTCTCGACGCCATCGGGGTGCTGTTCCTGCGCCCCGGGGTCTTCCGGCTCCTCCGCCGGGGTCGCGGCAGGGATCACTGGGGCCTGGCCTTGGAGTGCGTTCTTTAGGCGCTCGTTGACTTGGTCCCCGAGCCACTGGGCGCATGCCTTTGCGATGAGGGGCCGGAAGAACTCTTTCACCTTGACGGTCGCGGAGCGTTCATAAACATGTGAGATCAGTAGCCGTTCGAAGTCCTCGCTCGGCTCCTTGAACAGTCTTCCGATTTCGCGCTTCAAACTTGAAACGTATTTGAGTTCCTCGGCGGCGCTGAGGACGGAGTCGAGGTCGAAGGCGGGCTTGGTGAGTTTCTTCAGCTCGGGCAACGTGTGTGGGTCCACATCCGCCAAGTCGAGTTGCAGGAAGGGCCGCTCGTCCATGCGGTTTGGACGGTCCAAGTCGGTGAAGAAGTGCCAGAGTTGTCCATTTGTGAGCACGCCGATGCGTGCGTTTGACACATGGAAGTAGCGGAACAGTTGCGAGGCATGGTTGATGTCGAGCGGGGTGCCGATCTTCTTGCACTCGATGAGCATCTGAACCTGTCCGTCGTGCTGAATCGCGTAGTCGATCTTCTCGCCTTTCTTCGTTCCCACGTCGGCAGTGAACTCCGGAATGACCTCTGAAGGGTCGAACACGTCATATCCGAGAACTTGGGCGATGAACGGCATGATGACTGCGGTTTTCGTTGCTTCTTCTGTTTCTAGCGTCGCGCTGAAATCTTCAACTTTCTTGGCGATTGCACTGATCGCTTCCTCGAACCCCACTGTCAGCCTCTCTGCTCAAAAATCGGCTCCTGTGCCGATGCTGCGCGTCATACTAACGGACGACAGCGGGGTCGCGGTAGCGGGGGTAGGTTCGCGCGCGGTCCTTCGCGGCGCCGCTCAGCGCGGCCCCCGGTCGTCGCCGCCAGCCCTGGCGGCTTCCTGCTGGGATTCACTTCGACTTGTGGGCTATCACTATGGCCAGTCCGTTGTCCGGGTGATACGTCCAGCGCGCCACATAATCCCCCCAAGATTCGCTCTGCATGCCATCCAGTGCGCGGGTCGCGTCAATCAGGCTGTAGATATGCTGAGGGGCCTTCAGCCCGGCCAAGATGCACGCCACGTCCTTGATGCTTTCCCTGCCGGCGGCTTTCGCGCCGGCTGTGCGCACCGTGATGGACTTCCCATCGGAGGCCGCGCTGACGCCGCAGAATGCCGCCACCTGCCCTATAGGGCTCTTGGGCGGGGTGGCCACCTCGGAGCCGCCCGCCTTCGCGGACCAATGAGACACTGCCACGCAGGCCGCTGCGATGAGCGTGAGCACCCCCAGGGCCTTGGCCAGCTTGACGCGGCGACGCCACAGAACAACCTTGGCGGCGTGCGTCCAGATTCGCCAGCGAGGCTTCTTCTTGCGCGCAACAGGGACCTGCTGTTCAGCGGGTGCAGACACCGCTCCTCCTGAAACCCTTCTCGTTGGAACGACTGCCGTGTCGTCCTATCGGCTGACAATAGCCCCAGTCCCGGCCATCTGCCACGACACGCCGGCGGTTCGCAGCAAAGTGCCTAGTCATGCGGCGAGTCGCAGCATCACTCAGCGCGGCTCCCAATCATCATCATCGTCAGCCCCGGGGCGCGCGTCCGCCGCTTCCTCGACGAGCATCGCGTCCGCCAGGAAGCGTCGTTGCCGGAGCTCCTGCATCGACAGGGGCGGCTCTGGGGCGGGGTGACACAGACGGTCTTCAACGCGACGAGCAAACTCGCCGAATGTCATCCCGAGGGCCTCGGCGAGCTGGATGGCCGTGACGACAGGGATGTTGCGATCCCCGCGCTCATATCGGAGATACGTCGGTCGAGGGATGCCGGCGCGACTGGCTAGTTCATTCTGCGAGAGCTGCGCCGCGGCACGCTCGGCCCGGATTGTGGCCGCCACTGCCGCGGCCCGGGCACCTGCTTCCTGCTCCATATGGATCATTCTACGTCACGGCGGATTGGCAGAGTGCCCGAACTGCGTCATCCTTTCGGCTTGCACCTGTTCCATTTGGATAGTATGGTGATGCACATGGATACAGCAACCATCCAACTGGAAAGCCTTGCAGGGGCAATCCGGGATGCGATTGCGCGATCCGGCAAGAGTCAACGGGACGTCGCCGAGCAGGCGGGCATCCCTCTGGCGACGCTGAGCCGCCGCCTCACCCGCTCAGGCCGCGGCCTGAGAGTCGAGGAAGTGATGGCCCTGTGCGACGTACTCGATTTGCCGTTCGCGGATTTCGTGTCCCGGGCAACCGCCGCCTGACCCGAACAGAAAAAGCCCCCGCTGCGGCAACAGCGGGGGCCCGACCCAAAGAAAGGGACTAATCCATGTCCAACATTACCCCATTCAGCTACGAGGACCACGAAGTGCGCGTCCTCGACGTCGGCGGCGAACCTTGGTTCGTCCTGGCCGACCTGTGCAAGGTTTTGGCCCTGAGCAACCCGGCAGTCGTCGCAAAGCGCCTTGACAAGGCTGATGTATGCCAGACTTACATCAGCTCTGGCGGCCAGCGCCGGGCAATGACCATCGTCGCCGAGCCCGGCTTGTATGACGTGGTGGTCCGCTCCGACTCCCCAGCCGCCAAGCCCTTCCGTCGCTGGGTGACTCACGAGGTCCTGCCCGCGATCCGCCGCACCGGCATCTACGCCGTCGAACCGCAGCCGCAGCTGAGCGGCAAGGAACTCCTCGCCGCCGCGGTGCTGGAAGCCGCGGAGACGATCAAACAGCACGAGGCCACCATCGCGCAGCAGGCCGAGGACCTCGCCAAGGCCCTGCCGAAGGCCAACACGTGGGACGCGCTCTGCTCCGGACGCGGCGACCACTCCATCACCGACGCCGCCAAACTCCTCTCCAGCACAGGAATCGCCACCGGGCCACGCAAACTTCACAAGCAGCTTCAGGATCTGGGCTGGATCCACAAGAACCAGCGCGACAAGTGGCCGGCCAACCAGGACAAGCTCAACACCGGGCTCCTGGCGGAGAAGGTCCGCCACTACATCGACGACGACGGCGTCTCCGTGCTCGCCACCCCGCAGGTCAGGGTGACCCCGAAGGGGCTGGAGAAGCTGCGCGAACTCCTCACCCCCGCCGGCCTTCAGGAGGTGCTGGCATGAGCACCGCCACCGACAGAACCATCAAGCGCCGCACACGGGACAGCGTCACGGAAGCCGAGCAGTTCCTGATCCGCCGGGCAAAAGCTTTGACCGGCCGCATCCTCCCCCGGGGGGCCGTCAGCCAGCTGATCCATGACGTGGCCGGAAAAGGTCATGTCATCTACTCGGACGCCCTGCTCGTCACCATCGCCGAGCTGTGGCCCCCAACCGAGGAGGTGCAGGCATGAACCCCCTCCAGATCCCCGCAACCGACCTCGGCGAGTACGACCCCCGCCGGCTCGAAATCGACAACCAAGAGGCCGTGGAACGCCTCCAAGAGGCCGTCGGCGAAGTGTCCGACACCCTCACCCACCACCGGGCCGTCGACCTGGAATGGCTGACGAACATCCTCGAATCCTGCCAGGTGCTGCTGTCCGCGGCACAGCGCCACGCCCTCCCCGAGGCGGGTCTCGTCGCGATGGCGAACGACCGCCTCGGCGACGCCATCACCCTCCTCGACAGGTGCATCGGCAACCTCCATCGGGAGGCCACCCAGAAGTCCAGCCAGGAATCCGCTCAGGAGGCATTGATATGAGCAGCAAAGAAATCGACGTCGCCGACCTGATCGGCGTCACCACCCCCCGGTCCTGCCCCCAGTGCCTGCATCCCGTGGTCACCACCCTGCTGGACCAGGGCGGGGCGCCCAAGACGCTGGCCGTCTACTGCCGGCACTGCATGTGGGTGCAGGGCACCCATCTCCTGGTGCGCGAGTACATGGAGCACTGCGGGCATGACTTTGGCATCGTCTGTGCCGCGTGCGGGCGGGAAACCTGCGACGACTGGATCGAGGCCCTCGCGTTCGGCTGGAAGCGAATCGGGTGGGCGTGGATCTGCGGTGATCACCTGGCCGACCTCTACAAGGCCGCCCTGGGCGAGCTCCTCGACGCTGTTGCGGAAGGACGCCTGCCATGACCGACAAGTCCTTGTTGACGAAGGAGCAGGTTGCCGAGCTGATCGGCATCACCCCCAGTCAGGTCCTGAAGCTCCGCCGACTCCAGCCTTCCCCGCTTCCCGGGATCAACGTCTCCGCCGGCACCCGCCCCTCGTGGCGGTGGCGCCCCTCGACCGTCCAAACCTTTCTCCGAAACAGGAGCGCGTCATGACCGTTCTGCAGATCACTACCTTGGCTGGATTGGCCGTCACCATGGTCTTCACGATTGCAACAGCCGTCACGTTGCATCGCCAGAACAGGGAGTTCGAGAAGCGCGAGCTGACGGCGTTCGTCCGGGCAGCCGAGGAGGCTAGAGCTGAACGTGAAGCTCGTTCCCGTCACCAAGACGCAGATGCAGTGTCGGCGGCACAGGCTTCCCCAGGGCTCCGATCACGAGAAGCTCTCGCGCCTCGCCGGGGGCAAGAATGAACGGCGTCTCCAGTCCGTCGATGCGCACGAAGGCGTCACGGTTCAGCAATTCCTCCACCCGCACTTCCCTTTGGGACGTGTTGACCAGACGGAGAGAGGAGTTCATTCGCGGGCCGCGTTCGACCTTCAGCGCGGGCCCCTGCGCCTGTTTGACCTGCTGTTCAAACGCTTCCGCGAGGCGCTTGAGGGAGTCAGTCTGCTCCTGCATCTGTCGCAGTTCTTCGCAGGCCTGCCGTTCGGCGGTCTCGGCCCGCTCCCTGGCCTTGCCGGACAGATTCGCCTGCCACCACGCCCAGGCCGCTCCGATACCCGACAAGACGGCCATCACGGTCGAAATCCATTCCGCCATGCAGACAGTATCCCAGTCCACCCTGTTCGCCCTGCCGACTCCCACCCGGGAGGTGCTGGCATGAGCACCCGCGACGCTCGCATCGCGCACTGGCGAATTGCCCGCAACCCCGCAGGCAAGGAGGTAGATCTTCACCCGTGGGTTCCCGGCGGTCTCACAATGCTGAAAACCGCGACCATCCGCCATTGTGTGGGGTGCACAGCCTGCGGCGACGCCGTCGAGTGCGATCCGCCCTGCGACAACCCACGCTGGTGCAAACCGGAGAGCCCCTGTGCCGGTTTGCGCGCTGCTCAGAAGTGGGCGCGCCAGCACGTCAACGGGACAGCAGTCGCGGTCGTGACGACCACAACCCCCGGGAGCCCCAAGAAGGCCCCGGCGCCGCGACGCCCTCGGTGGACCGCCGAGGAAGACGATTGGGTGCGCAACCATGCCGACCTCAGCCCCGCGGAAGTGGCCGAAGCCCTAGGGCGCACCGCGGCGGCAATCCATAATCGCCGCCGCCGTCTCGGGCTCACTCAGCCCAGCGTGCCCTGGGCCGAGCATGAAGACCAGCTTCTGCGTAGCTGCGTCACCATGAGCATCGCCATGGCGATGCTCCCGGCGCGCAGCAAGAGCGCCATCAAGCATCGCGCCGGCTTCCTCGGGCGCTCCTTCCGGAGGGTCGCGGCATGAAACTTCAGCCCGATCCCCTCGGATACGACCTGTTCGACCTGGCCGTCATCATCGCCAGCTCCCTGGTCACCGCAGCCCTCATCGCCGTCATCGTCGGCGGGGCGCTCCTCGGCTGGTGGTCATGACCACCGCCACCCACCCCCACCGCGCTCAACGGAAAGAACCAATCATGACAACCGCAACCATCCCGTCCCCCGCGCCACGCCGCGCCATGCTCCACGCCCTCGAACCCCTCGACCCGGAGCCGGCGGAAAGCCCCCGCCGCGGCCTCTACGTCGCTTTCCAGCGCATCGGCTCTGACTGGCACTGGCGCTGCCTGCGCTGCGCCACCTCCGGCATCGGTCACAGCGACGAGCTCGCCCTGTCGGCCGCCATCGCCCACCCCTGCGCCGACGAGGAGGTGCAGGCATGAGCCCCCAGAACAAACAGCTGCGCGTCGTGGAGCTGCTGCCCGGCGGCGAGCAGATCACCTCCCGGTCGCTTCGCTTCGTGGCCAGCCTCGACGACCGCGGCGACATCGCGGTCCGCGCTCAGGGCCCGATTTTTGTCACGGATCTGGTCCCCCTGCTGGCTGCGGCGATTGCCGCAGCGGCGACGCTGACCGGGATGCCGGCGAAGATGCTCGCCTCCGCTGCCGGCCGGGATGCCGGGGATGCGCTGCGCCGCGGGGGTCATCATGAGTGATCTTCACGACCGTATCGATCGGCTCGCCGCAGAGGCCCAGCAGCGGGCCGACGTGGCCGGGACACAGGCGGCGTGGCAGGAGGGCCGCGCCCACGGCCTCCATGAGGCCGCAGCCGTCATCGCAGCCAGCCGGGACGCCCGGTCCCTCCGGGATGACATCCGCGACTACATCACCGACCTGGCGTCCCGCGGTACGCCGAGGCCCACCCCGCCGGGATATCGTCCGCCCTTCCTCGACCCCGCCAGCCCGGCCATCGGCGAGGCCGCCGCCGTGGCGAAGCGCGCCACATGGCGGCAGGCCGCCGAGGATCTCCGAGACCTCCTCGACGCCGACGAGCCCGAGGGGGCTGGCGATGAGTGACCCCGCTGAAGAGTACGGCCACATCCACGCCTCGGAACCTCACCGCCCCTCCGTCGTGGCCTGGGACGACCTCGGCCTGCCCGGCTACCGCTACTGCGCCATCTGCTGCCAGACGTGGCCGTGCGAAACCGCCGAAGCCGCCCTGAACGCCCTCGAGGAGCGGGGGGACGAACGGTGACCGCCGTGACCGCCGAATACGTCCTCGGCATCGACCCCGGGAACGAGAACTCCGCCTACGCCCTCATCCGTACCGAAACCTGCTTCCCCGTCAAGTGTGAGAAGCTCCCCAACCGGGAACTGCGCCGCCGACTGGTGGCCGACCGGGTCCCCATCGGAACCGAGGCCAGCATCGAAATGGTCGCCTCCTACGGCATGCCCGTGGGCCGGGAAGTGTTCGAGACGTGCGTGTGGATCGGGCGATACACGGAGATCCTCACCTGGATCACCGGCAGGGAGCCGGAACTCGTGTACCGACGTGACGTGAAACTCCACCACTGCCACAGCCCCAGGGCGAACGACGCCACCATCCGGCAGGCCCTCGTCGACCGCTTCGCCCACGGACAGCCCAACCACGGCAAAGGCACCAAGAAGCAGCCCGGATGGTTCTACGGCTTCCACTCCGACATCTGGCAGGCCTACGCCCTCGCCGTCGCCGCCGCCGACCGGCTCCGCGGGAGGTGGGGGGTGTGACCCTCCACTGGGAACGACTCTGCTCGTGGTGCGGACATCCCATCCACCACGACACCTGCCCGCGGGAAATCCAGACCAGCAGTCGCGGAACACGACCCACCACCGCCCCATGCCCCTGCAAACAACACAAGAAGAAAGCCCGACAGGAATGAACACGAACACCGGCCAGCCGATCCGGCTGGACAACCTGATCGCCGAATGGCTCGACATCCAGGACCGCATCACCATCCTCACCGAACGCAAGGAAACCCTGGCGGAACAGATGCGCGCCATCGGCGAGGGCAGACATGCCACCGCCATCGGCACCATCACCGTCAGCAGCGGCACCAAGCGATTCAGCGCCGAGAAGGCCGCAGAGATCCTCACCCCTGAACTCCGGGAAGCCTGCACCGAAACCACCATCACGTCAAAACGCGCCAAGGCCGTCCTGCCACCCGCCCTCTACGACCTGTGCTCCGAGACGAATAGCCGACCCCGCGTCACCGTCAAACCCACCACCGGGGCGGAATGATGTCCGACCTCGACCAGATCCCGCCACTACCCGGCAACTGGCCCCCACGCGACGCCGAAGAGGACTACTTCGCCGCCATCACCGACGCCATCACCAACCATCCCCGCAGCTTGCAGAAACGCATCGGCCCCTCCGAGATCGGCACCCCCTGCGCCCGCAAGCTCGGCTACAAACTCGCTGGCTTTCCCGAAAAACCGAGCGAACCGAACTGGAAGGCGACCGTCGGAACCGGCATTCACGCTTGGCTGGAAGATGCCTTCGACCGCGCCAACCTCACCTGGGCGAAGGCGTTCGGCAACCAGGGCGTGGAGCGTTGGCTGATCGAGGAGAAGGTCACCGTCGGCCTCGACGCCAACGGGCAGCCCATCACCGGATCCTGCGACCTGTACGACCGCCACACCCGCACCGTGATCGACCACAAAACCATCGGCCCATCACAACTACGCAAGTACCGCGCATCCGGACCTGGGCGGACCTACCGCGCCCAAGCCCACCTGTACGGGCAGGGCTGGGCCAATGCCGGCATTCTGCCGGAGACCGTGGCGATCTGCTTCCTGCCCCGGCAGGGCGAACTCCGCGACGCCCACTGGTGGTCCGAGCCCTGGGACCCCGGAATTGCCCTCCAAGCGCTTGAGCGCCTCCGCCAGGTGCAGACAGCCGTCGAAACCCTCGGCCCTACCGCATTCCAGGCCCTGCCCACCTTCGACGACTACTGCTCCGGCTGCCCCTTCCACAATCCGCGCAGCACCGACCCCGCAGCCGGCTGCCCCGGACATCCCACCGCCACACCTGCTCAGGGTGGTGGCCAATCGGCCCTGACGCTCGTCATGGCCTGACCGAAAGGAAAACAATCATGCAGTCCATCGATCTCGCATCCGGCGGATCCGCCAGCTTCCCCTTCCAGAGCGTCGGCGACTCCGTCACCGGCAAGATCCTCAACCTCGAAGAGCTCCAGCAGACCGACCTCCAGACCGGGGAGGCGAAAACCTTCACCAACGGCCAGCCCATGATGATGTACCGGGTCGAGTTGCAGACCAACCTGCGTGACGGCGAAATGGATGACGGGGTGCGCTCCGTCTACCTCAAGGGCTCGAAGAAGCCCGAATCGCAGTCCTCGCTGGCCGCAGTCCTCCAAGCCGTGCTCACCGCCACCGGACGCGCCGCACTGACCGTCGGCGGCACCCTGACGCTGACCTACACCGGCGACGGAGTCGCGAAGGGTCGAGGCTTCAGCGCCCCGAAACAGTACTCGGCGCAGTACGCGGCCCCATCGGTTTCCCTCGACCCGCAGACCGCAACCGCACCCCAGGCACCCGCCCCCGTCCCGCCTACTCCAGCGGCACCGGCCAGTCCGTGGGGAGGCCAGCCCGCAGCACCGGCCAGTCCGTGGGGAGGCCAGCCCGCAGCGTCCCAGGCACCCGCCCCGGCCACGCCAGCGGCTCCAGCGCCCGCGGCATCCCCCGGACTGACGCCCGAGCAGGTCGCCGCCCTCAAGGCGGCAGGCATCGACCCCGCCACCCTCGGAGCCTGACCCCCACACGACACGGGCGCCCCGAGGTGACGACTCCCACCCCGGGGCGCCCACCCCTCCGGCCGAAAGAACAAAGAAGCGAACGATGACAATCGAAACGGCCCCAACCACAGCACGGCAGGCATGGCTCGACCAGGGCGCGCTACCGCTACCCGTCGCCCCCGACGGCACCAAACGGCCCGCCGTCAAGGCATGGAAACAATTCCAGAACCCCGCCAACCGGCCCACCCCCGAAGAGTTCGGGCGGCTGTGGCGGGCCGACAGCGACGGCATCGGCATCCTCTGCGGCGCCGCATCCGGCGGCATCGAGATGCTCGAACTCGAGGGCGCCGCCGTCAAGGAAGGCCTCCTCCCCCGACTCCAAGCCACCTTCACCAAGCACGACCAAGGCGCGCTGTGGCAGAAACTCATGAACGGCTACATGGAGATCACACCCTCCGGCGGCATCCACTGGTACTACCGCGTCCAGGGCGAACCCCTCGGCAACACCAAACTCGCCTCCAGGCCCACCACCCCCGAGGAACGCGAAACCCATCCCGGACAGAAAATCCGGGTACTCATCGAAACCCGCGGTGAGGGAGGATGGTCCGTCGTCGCACCCTCCGCCGGCCGCAGCCACCCCACCGGCAAAGCATGGATGGCCGTCCCCGGACGCACCCCCGCCGACATCATCACCATCACCGCCACCGAACGCGACACCATTCACGACCTCTGCCGCATCCTCGACCAGCCCCCGGCCGAAGAAACCCCGGCGCCCGCCGCACCGGCACCGGTCGCAGCGCCGGCGGCAACAGCCGGACTCCGGCCCGGCGACGACTTCAACAACCGCGCATCCTGGCGGGACATCCTCGAGCCGCACGGATGGCGGATCGACCACGAGGCCGGCGGAACCACCTACTGGATCCGCCCCGGCAAGAAGAAGGGCGAAGGCGTCTCCGCCACCACCGGGCACAGCGACGACGGACAGGACCGCCTCTACGTGTTCTCCACCTCGACCGACCTCGAGGCCGAGGTCCCCTACTCGAAGCTCGGCGCCTACGCCGCCCTCAACCACGGCGGCGACCACTCTGCCGCCGCCTCCGCCCTGCGCAATCAGGGCTACGGGGACCAGGGCGAACCGGACGCGCCGCTTCCCACGCTCACCCTCATCCGCCCCGACGACGAAAAGCCAACAAGCAGCGCCATCGACAACGCCCACGAGGTCGGCGAAACCTTGGCGCGCATCTCCGAGCCAACCGAGGATGCCGCCGCGGAGGCATTCGTGATGCTCTACGCGGGACGGGTCCGCTACTGCCCACAACGCAAACAGTGGCTCGTCTGGGACGGCGCCCGTTGGGTATGGGATGAAACGGAGAAGCATCGCCACCAGATAAGGCTCCTTGCCCGGCAGATCCCCGCGGGGGATGGCTGGAAGGCGTTCCGCACCAAGGCTCTCACCGCCTCCGGGGTGACGGGAATCGCCCGACTCGCCCAGGCTGATCCGCGAGTCGTCATCCACATCGACGAGCTCGACGCCCGGCCATGGGAACTCAACACCCCGGCAGGGGCCATCGACCTGCGGACCGGCGAACTCCTGCCGCCCGACCCCGAAGCCCTGCACACGAGGACCACCACGGTCCCGCCCGATCCACAGCAGGAAACCCCGGTCTGGAACGCCTTTCTCGAAGCGACCTTCGGCGGCGACGAGGAACTCATCTCCTTCATGCAACGACTCCTCGGGGTCGCCCTCGTCGGGCAGGTCGTGGAGCAGCGCCTCCCGTTCCTGTTCGGCGCCGGCGCAAACGGGAAATCCACCCTGATGGAGGCCGTCATGTCGGTTGTCGGCCGGGGCGCGGAGGGGTATTCGATCGCAGGCGACGCGGCGATGCTCACCGCCCAGGCTCGGCAGGAGCACCCCTCCCAGATTGCTCAGCTCGCAGGCGCGCGTCTCGTCGTGCTGCCGGAGTTGGAGGACGGCACCCGCTTCGCGGAGGCGCGGGTTAAGCAGCTCACCGGCTCGGATTCCATAGCTGCCCGTTTCATGCATCGCGACTGGTTCACCTTCACCCCCTCCCACACCCTGTTCCTGGTCGCCAACCACAAACCCCAGGCGACCGTCGGTGGCCTGGCCTTCTGGCGGCGTCTACTGTTGCTGGATTTCCCGCACGTCGTGCCGGAAGCGGAACGCGACCCGGAACTGCCCGCCAGACTCGCCGTCGAATACCCCGGCATCCTCGCCTGGCTCGCCCGCGGGGCGGCTGACTATGCGAGGCACGGCCTCGTGGTTCCCGCATCCGTGGATGCGGCCACACAGACCTACAGGAGCGACGAGGACACCATTGGGAAGTTTGTTGCCGACTCGTGCCACCTGGCGCCCGGCGGGGGTGTCCTCGTGCAGGCGAAGGTCGGCGAAGTGCGGGACGCCTACGAACACATGTGCCGCGAACTCGGCGACACCCCGGTCAACGCTCGCCGCCTCACCCAGGAGCTGCGGGACCGCTGGGGTGTCGATTCCGTCAAGGGCGCGAACGGCGTTCGCTTCTACCGCGGGCTGACCCTGCTCAGCCACGACGCCGAGCCCGAGTCGCCGTTCGGCGACTCCCTCGTCCCGCTGCGAGGTGTGCGATGAGCCGGCAGGTGGCCCCGGATTCGGGCAAGGATGGCGCCTTCGGGGGCACCCCCACCCTTGGGGACGCCTATCGCACGAACGTCCCCAAGAGTGGCACTTCTGCTGATAAGTGGCACTTGGGTGGCACTTCCATTTACGCAAGTGCCACCCGAAATGTCGACATGGTCGCAGCTTTCAATTCTTCTGCCACAAGTGCCACTTGGCGAGAAAACCGGCCTCTGACAAGGGATTATATCCCGGTTGTAAATCTCAATTCTTCTGCCACATGTGCCATCCAAGATGTCGGAATAACGCAAAGGTGGCAGAAGTGGCGCTTTTTTGCAACAAAATCCCTACACACGCGCATGCGCGTGTGTGCGCGCCCGCGCGCTGCAGACTTTCAAACCAGTGCCACTTCTGCCGCATGTGCCACCCCGGAGGTCGTCCGATGACCCAGGACGCCCTCTTCGGCGCCACACCCAACCCCCCTGCATCCACGCCCAGGCCGAGGGGCCGCTTCCTCGGCCCCAACCCCTATGGCTGGACCCACCCCAGCGGATGGCGCGGAGCCACCGCACAGTACTGCCGCCAGTGCAGGGCCCCGATCCTGGTCGGACTCGACCAGGACCAGGCCGCCATCCAGGTCACCGTCACCGCCACACCCCTCAGCCCCCTCGGCGAAGCCCTCCATCAGCTGGCAGGCACCCCCACCTACACCCTCACCCGCCACGGCCGGCACGGCATCAAGCTCACCCGGCGACGGGCCGACAACATCGCCCAGCAGCCCGCAGGCAGCCCCAGGATCGACGTACTCCCCGCCCACCAATGCCAACCACCCCCACTACCTCCCGAGGCCCATACGGCCCGCACAGTCGTCCCGCCGCAAACAGGCATAGACCGCGACACGCCCCCACCCTTCTAGTCCTGAAAGGAAACCCAGTCGTGACCGTTCAAGAACTCCGAGAAATGCTCACCGACCTCCCCGATGACGCCGACATCATCCTGGAAATCAGCATCAGCAACATCTCCGAATACGTCGCCCGCTACAGCCGCCGCATCACTGCCGACCCCGATCGCATCACCTGCGAAGACGAGCCCGACGCCTACTACCTCGTCGGAGCCGCCACCGAGGACATGCTGTGACCCCCAAGGAGCTGGCATTCCTCGTCGCCGGCGGTCTCGCCGCCGGCGCAGCCCTGACCATCGTCGCCGCCGGCGCCATCACAGCCGCTATCTACAAGCGCCTCGGCGTCCCGCCGCCCGAGAACTATGACGACGGCAACCTGCCGGGATGCCTGTTCGGCCTGGGGGTGATCTTCACCTTGCTGACCGGCCTCCCCACTCTCGGCGTCCTCGCATGGTGCGCCGCCCGCTCCCTCATCACCGCCCTCGGACTCATGCCAGTCCTCGCCCCACTCACCCAGCCCTGACCGAAAGGAACCCCAGCAATGACCAGCAACCTAGAGCAGGTCGTCGGCGGCCTGCTGAACGCCATCAACAACCCCAGCCCGACGCCGCTCACCGCCGCAGTCACATGCCGCGAAGCAGCGCTGGACGAGCTCAACGTCCACTTCGGCCACCACGAGGACCGACACGTCGGCGCTGCCACCGTTCACGCACTGCTGGAGATCGCCGAGCAGCTCCGTCTTGCGAACCTCATCGCACTGGCGCAGGTGCAGCTCCCGCCCGAAAACGTCGACGCCGACGATCTCGTGTACGTCCGGAACCAAGCGGCCTCGGCTCTGGTCCACCTCGCTGACCAAGAGTGTCACCGAGCCGACGGGGACCTGGATGTCGTGGAGCTTCTGGCGCTCCGCCCCGACGTCGCAGCCTCCCTCGGTATCGAATCCCTCGACGAGCAGGAGCAGCAGTGACCAACCCCGACCGCGCCGGAGCATCCGGCGAGGTCATCCTCGCCACCATCACCGTCACCCGCTCCCTCACCCCCGACGGCGAATACAACAACTCCTACACATGCACCGGCGAACCCGGCCTCGTCACCGCCCTCGGCATGCTCACCTGGGCCCAGCACGCCATCACCCACAGCGCCTACCACCCGACAGGAGAGCCCGAATGAACCTCGGCCAGAACCTCCGCCGCCTCCGCACCCGCATGGACTGGAGTCAGAGCCGCCTGGCCCGGGCCATGACCGACCACGGCCACCCATGGCGCCAATCCACCGTTTCCGCGGTCGAGACCGGTCGCAGGGGCATCACCATCGAGGAGGCCGATGCACTCGCCGCGCTCCTCCACGACTCCCCCTATCGGGGCGTCTTCCCTGACAACATCCAAGACCTGGTCCGCCGCATCAACCGCATCCTCGACCAGTGTCGCGAAAGCTTCGCGATGATCTTCGACCGTGTCGCTGACATCGTTCACGACACCCACACGGGCCCACGACCTGAGCCCGATCCCCCTTCCCCGAGGCCTGTGGCTTTCGTATTCCCCGACTACTTCTCCGACTCCGAGGAGGGCCGGTGAGCACGCAGGACCATCCGATCCGTCAGGCGCTGTCAGAGCTGGCGGACCTCTGCGCCCTCCTCCCCGAGGCGCTGACCTCCGGCCCCGGCGGCGGTCCGCGAACCCACGCCGGTCCGTCAGCGACCGTCCCGCTGCGTCTTGACGTCCTCCAGCTCCTCGACGTCCGTGACCGCAGCGGATGGCTCGACGGCATGGAGTACTGCGACCCCGAGGGTGTCGGCGTCCTGCCCTACCTGTGGGGCTGGTGTCGTGATCTCGAGGCGACCGCCCTCGACGAATGCCCCGCCATCATCCCGGCGCTGCCCGAGCATCCCACCCTGTCGTCGGTGACGAACTGGCTGATCTCCCAGCTCGACTGGATCACCGGGACCGTGCAGTGGCCGGACTTCGAGTGGGGCGTCCTGCACATGCACCGTGCCGTCCGGGCCGCCGTCAAGCACCTCAGGGAAGCCGGGCCGGCGGTGCCGTGCTCCCGGTGCGGGGCCGGCCACCTCGAGGTTCTGCCGGGACGGAAGGCGGCATGGCAATGCGTCACATGTGGGCGCGAGGTGACGATCCAGGCGGTCACCCTGCGGCAGGCCGCCTCCCTGGTCGGGGTGCCGCTGCGCACCCTCCAGGACTGGGCCCACCGCCCGGGGCTGCTGTCCCCGGTCAGCGAGGGGCCGCGACGCCGGCTGTTCGACCTCGGCCAGATCCGGGGACTCGCCGCCGAGCGCCGTTTGCGCGACGCCACGTGATCGACTACCATTGCGCTTACTGGATATTCAGTGCACCCAAAAACGGAAGCCCCGGACCTGAAATCCGGGGCTTCGGCGTTCTACAGAGGGATGCATGCCCGGCAAGTATCCGTCCACCAACGACAACGGCCACCGCCGCAGGCAGCTCGTCGCGCGAGTGCTCGCGGAGGAGGATCGCTGCCGCCTGTGCGGCCAGCTCGTGGACAAGACCCTCGGACGCATCCCCGGACACCACACTGCACGTTGCAGCCGTCCGGACTGCCCCGGGTGCGTGTGGCATCCCATGTCGCCCGTCGTCGACGAGCTGCTTCCAAGGGTCCGCGGCGGATCACCCTACGACCGCGACAACTGCGCACTCATGCACCGCGACTGCAACGCCCGCAAGGGCGCCATGACCTTGGAGGAGTACCGCAGCAGGCGAACCGGCCTGCCGGGCCGTCAGCGTGGCGCACAGCCTCGCGCAACCACCACCCTGGTGGCGTGGTGAGCCCCAGGGGGATACCTCCTCCGGGGGCCCCGGAGGCAGTCCTCTTGGGCCTAGGGCCGATTTATCCACAGGGTTTTCCACAGATAGTTTTACTTTTTCCACAGTCAAGATGAGTTATCCACAGAGGAGCGGCCACATGTCCCCCCGCCCCAGACTTCGGGCCGTCACCCCCGACGAGACGCCTCGGGAGCCGATACGCCAGAGCGTAGCGGCCGCGGCGGAGACCGGTGATCACCGCACGCTCCTCGTGGCAATGCGGGACCGGATCGCCAGGACGGTCTCCGATCCCAAGTGCCCTCCGCGCGACCTTGCCGCACTGACACGCCGACTCCAGGACATCGCCCGGGAGCTGGATCAGATCGATCAGCGCAACCGGCAAGAGGGAGGCGACCGTGAGTTCGTCGAGGACGACTACTGGGACCCGGAGGCTCTCTGACGTTGCCCGACGCCTGCACCTCCCGGACGGGATCGTCTCGACCGGATGGCCGCAGGTGGCACACACGAGTCGCCACCGACTCGGCATCGAGTATGACGACTGGCAGCACGGCATCGGCAGACTGGCCCTGTCCAAGCGCGCCACCGGCAGGCTCGCCACCACCATCGACGGCATCGGCCTGTCGGCGCCCCGGCAGGTCGGCAAAACCTACCTGTTCGCCGGGTTGCTGTTCTCGCTCTGCATCGACCGCCCCGGCCTGCTGGTGATCTGGTCAGCCCACCACTCCCGGACCCACGATGAAACCTTCCTGGCGATGCAGGCCTTCGCCCAGCGTTCGAAGGTGGAGCCGTTCATCCGCCACGTGCACACCGGCTCCGGCGACGAGGAGATCGCCTTCACCAACGGCTCCCGGATCCTGTTCGGAGCCCGCGAGGCGGGCTTCGGGCGTGGCATCCCGGGCGTTGACGTACTGATCTTCGACGAGGCGCAGATTCTCTCCGAGAAGGCCCTGGCGAACATGCTGGCGACAATGAACACCTCCGACTTCGGATTGCACGTCTACATCGGCACCCCGCCGAAGCCGGAGGACGCCGGCAAGGCGGAGGTGTTCACCCGGATGCGCCGCCAGGCCGCAGCCGGGGAGCTGCCGGATGGCGCCTGGGTGGAGATTGGGGCCGAGCCGGACAGCAAACCGGACGACCGGGCGGTGTGGGCGCGGATGAACCCGTCATATCCGCGACGCACGTCGGCGGAGGCGATCATGCGGCTGCGCCGGAAACTCTCCGAGGGAGATTTCCGACGCGAGGGCATGGGCATCTGGGATGCGGATGCCGGGCTCGGCTCTCGCCTGATTCCCGCGGCTGACTGGGATGCGGCGAAGATCAACATCGCCCCGCCGGACGGTATCCGCTGCATGGCCATGGTCTTCGACTTCGATTCGCCCCGAGGGGCACTTGCCGGAGCCGTCAGACACGCAGGCGGGGTTCATCTGGAGCTGATCGACTCCGGGCCGGTCAACATCGACGCCCTGGCGGGCTGGCTGGCCGAACGTGGGCGCGATCTCGGGATGATTGCCATCGCGGGAGGTCCTTCCAGGACGGTGCTTCAGCAGCGCCTCAGGGAACTGAAGGTTCCGGCGCGCACCCTCAGGGTGCTGACCACTCCCGAATACTTTGCGGCCTGCGCGATGCTGCTGGACGGCTTCACGCAGAGCCGTGGTGTCACCATCCCCGCGCCGGAGGATCCGACGCTCGACGCCCTGGAGGCCTCGGCGGCGATCTCCGACCGCAAGGTGTCGCCATCCGGCTGGCGCTGGCTGGCCACAACCCCGGAGGGTGACAAGCTCCCGATGGAGGCCATCAGCGTGGCCCTGTGGGCCGCACGAAACAACAAACGACAACCGGGACGAAAGCAGGTGGTGTCATGAGCGATGCCATGACGGCGATCCCGGTGACGCTCCCCCAGTCGATTCAGGTCGTCGGCCTGCACCCCGACGACCAGGCGATGCTGGACCTGCTGGTGAAACAGTGGCGCCTCAAGCACCCTCGAAACCTGGTGCGTTTGAGCTACCTGGACGGCAGGAATCAGCTCAAGGATCTCAAGGCGGTGCTTCCCCGGGAGCTGGTGGAGCAGATCGACGCCGTGCTCGGCTGGCCCGCCAAGGCCGTCGAGGAGTTGAGCAACCGAATCGTCCTGGACGGCTTCTGGGGTGAGGATCAGGATCCGCACGGCCTGGGAGGGCTGCTGGCGGACAACCGTTTCGACGTGGAGTTTCCCCAAGCGGTCACATCAGCACTGTCCCAGTCAGTGGCATTCGTGACCGCCACCCCGGACGACGAAACCCCCTCGAGGGTGCTACTGCAATTCCACTCGGCCCTGTGGTCCACCGGCCTGTGGGATCGGAGACGCAGGGCATTGTCCGCGGGCCTGGCCGTCACCGACATCGACCCCCTGGGGCGCATCACGCGGTTGCTGCTGCTGGTCCCTGGCGAGATCCTGACATGCACCTGGACCGGTGCGGGATGGGTGATCGAGGCGGTCACCCCGTCCCGCACCGGGCAGCGCATCCCGATGGAGATGCTCGCCTTCCAGCCCACCCTGGAGCGCCCCTTCGGACGTTCCCGCATCGACCGCGCGGTGATGTCGGTCACGGACCGCGCAGTCCGCGCCATGGTTCGTCTGGACATCCATTCGGAGCTGTTCTCGGCTTTGAAGCTGATCCTGCTCGGGGTTCGGGATGACGCCTTCGCCGACAAGTCGCGATGGTCCTGGTTGATGGATCGGATGAACACCATCAGCAAGGATGAGGACGGGGATATGCCGAAACTCGAGCGGGTTTCGGCTGAGTCCCCGGAGCCGCATATTGCGGTGCTGCGTCAGCTCGCCTCCGAGTTCTCCGGTCACACCGGGGTTCCGCTGTCCAGCCTCGGCATCTCCACACAGAACGTGGAGTCCGCGCAGGCGAAGCAGGAAGCCCGGGAGGACATCATCGGGCATGCCGAACGGCAGCACAAGGTTTTCGGTGCGGCTTTGAAGCGCATCTTCGCCACCGCGTTGATGATCCGCGACGGCCTTTCCGAAGTCCCGGATCTTCGGGATCTGTCGTTGGCATGGCGGCCTCCGAACCGCCCGACCCTGGCCGCCCTGGCGGATGCCGGCGCGAAGCAGGTGGGCGCGATCCCGGGGCTGGCGGAAACTTCCGTCGGCCTGGAGCTGATCGGGTTGTCCCCGGAGCAGGTCCGTCGCCACATGCAGGAGCGCGCCAGCACGACCGATCCGCTCGCCGCCCTGGCGGGAGCGGTGGCCCGCCAGGCTAAACCCCCCGGGGGGGCGACTGAGATGAAGGCGAAGTTCGACGCCCTCGGCGCGGCGGTTCGCGCAGGAGTGGATCCGGATGACGCCGCCACCAGGCTTGGCCTGGACGGCATCGAGTTCACCGGCGCCGCGCCGGTCAGTCTACGCGTGCCGGAGGCCGACGCCCGCCAGCTCGAGGACTGAACGTGTCCTCGGGCAGGCGGATTGCGCTTGACCATCAGGCCCGCGAGATCAAGGCCTCCTCTGCTCTCGCAGGTCTGGTGTACGAGCTCCTGAAGCGGTGGAAGCGGGGCGACTACAGCGACCGGGACCTGGCCGTCGCCTACATCGCGGCCGCTCAGGTGGCGCATGCCGGCTCGGCCAGGCGGGCCATCGAAATGATCGAGGAGCTGCGCACACTGGAGGCGCCGGACAGGATCCATGCCGCCCCGGTCGCGGATCCGTTCGACAGCGGGGCGGCCTACGGTCGTGCGGTCGGTGTGATGCAGGACGCCGCTGCATTGGATGCGGCGGGGCCTGCATATCGTTCACAACTCGACCACCTGTTCCAGGCTGCTGCGGTCACCGCCCAGCGTCACGCCCTGATGGCTGGCCGCCGGACCGTGGAACGTTCCACGGCGGCGAATGGCACGACGTGGCGCAGGGTCACCGACGGCAACCCGTGTGCGTTCTGCGCGATGCTGGCCACCCGGGCCGACTACACGTCCCGGGACGCCGCCCTGAAGACCCAGGGCCGCCGAGGCAGGGCGAGGGGCAGGCGCGCTCTGGGTGGTTCCTACCATGACCGATGCGGCTGCACGGCCGTCGAGGTACTGGAAACCTGGGAGGCCACCCCGCAGGAGGAGGCCTATCAGCGGCTCTATACCCAGGCCCGGGACGCGTGTGATCAGGACGGCGTCCCGCCGACGACGGAGAACATTCTGTCGAGGATGCGACGCGACGGGCAGGGGGTCATCAACGACGCCGCCCCGAACACCGAGGCCGGGAAGAGTGGTGGCGGAAACGACGACCCGCCGAAGCCGCCGCTGCGCTCCGGCGACTCCTCCCCCCGACCCCGCAGGGGGATCAGGGCCCCCAGGGAGCGGACCGGGGCGGACGCCGCCGAATGGTAGGCCAGACAGGAGGCCTTGCCCTTCGAAACGCGCGGGGCGGACATGAAGCCCCATGAGATCGAGTTCGCCGAACAGTTCATCGCGGACGGGCACAAGATTCGTCGCTGGCTACCCCAAGGGGAGAAGAAAAACGGCAGAATCATGCCGCAGAGCGACTTCGAGTGGGTTGACGGCAAGCTCGTGGAGTTGAAGCGATCCGACAACGCCGGAACGATCAAGGCCTACATCAAGAAGAACCTGGCCAAGGGGAAGCGAGTGTTCATGGTCGACTTCGGGGATCGACCGCCGCCACCGAGAGTTTTGAGAAATCTTTCCAACGAGTTGTGGGCCTTCTGGAACGGCAACCTGACCCAGGTGCTGTGAAAGAGGAGCCGCGACGCTCCCGAGTAAAGAACCTGATCTTTCAAGGTTATCGGGGTCTACGACTCCTCAAAACCCAGTTTAGCAAGCAGAAGACTTTCCGCCCACACGCAGCGGTCAATGCGTGGCAACGACACTCCCCAAGGAGGAAACCATGACCGACCAGAACGCCAACCCGGTCGACGGCACAACCGGCAACGACACCGCCGAGAAGCCCTCGTTCGTGGCGATCACCAGCCAGGAGCAGCTCAACGCCGTCCTGGCTGACCGCCTGAAGCGCGAACGCGCCAGGTACAGCGACTATGCGGATCTGAAGGCGAAGGCGGAGAAGTTCGACGCCGCCGAGCAGGCCGCCAAGTCGGACCTGCAGAAGGCCACCGAGACCAACGCCAAGCTGACCGCCGAGATCGAGGCCTTGAAGCTGTCCCAGCTGCGGACCGAGATTGCCGCCAAGAAAGGTCTCGACGCATCTGCCGCCCGGTTCCTGACCGGAACCACCCGGGAGGAGATCGAGGCCGACGCCGACGATCTGGTGAAACTGGTCGGCGCACCCCGCAGGACCGAACCGGGCTCGGTGCCCGGGATCGGGAATTCACCGCAGCCGAGGAATCTGTCAATCCACGACCAGATCAAGGCCGCGGAGGCCGCCGGCGACAAGGCCCTCGTCGCCGCATTGAAGGCCATGCAGCTGACCAACGCGAAACCCGCCTCCTGAAAGGAGCCGCCCAATGCCCGGCATCACTGGCCTTGGAACCACTTACAATCTGCCCAACTACGTCGGGGAACTGTTCGCCGCCTCCCCCGAGGACACTCCCCTGCTGTCCAGCATTGGCGGCCTGACCGGCGGCGACTCCGTCGGCGCCACCCTGTTCGAATGGCAGGGCTACGATCTGCGCGATGCGGACGACGGCCGTCAGCGCCTGGAGGGGGCTGACGCCCCGGAGGGCGAGGAGCGCGTCCGGTTCCGGGAAAGCAATGTCCTGGAAATCCACCAGGAGGTTGTGAGCGTTTCCTTCACCAAGCAGGGCGCCACGAAGCAGCGCAACACCGATGGCGCACAGATGGTCACCATCGGCTCCACGGTCATTCCCGCCAATGAGCTGGCATTCCAGTTGGAGCAGCAGTTCAAGCAGATCGCGCGGGACGTGGAGAAGACGTTCATCACCGGCAAGTTCCAGAATCCGACGGACAACACCAAGCCGCGGAAGACCAGGGGCCTGCTGGAAGCAATCACGGCGAACGCCCTCGCCGGGCCCGTGTCGCCGACGGATGCCGCGAAGGACCCGGGCGGCTGGGATGGTGTGACCGTGGACACGGTCTTCGATTTGATGCAGAAGGCCTGGGAGAACGGCGGCATCCAGGAGTCCGAGACCCGCACCCTGATTGTCGGGCCTGCCGGGAAGCGGCGCCTGTCGAAGCTGTTCATTCGCGACGTGAACTTCCAGGAGACGTCCCGCAATGTCGGCGGAGTCAACCTCCAGGTCATTGAGACCGACTTTGGGCGCTGCAACGTCATGTTGAACCGCTACATGCCTGCGGGCAAGCTGGTTGCGGTCTCCTTGGAGGACCTGAAGCCCGCTTTCTTGGAGATCCCGGACAGGGGGCATTTCTTCGCCATGCCGCTGGCGGCGACCGGCGCATCCGATCGGGTGCAGATCTATGGCGAGATCGGCCTGAACTACGGCAACCAGCGCAAGCATGCCGTGCTGACCACAACCCCGAAGGGCTGATCGTAATGGCCGAGATCCGAGTCACCTGCCCGAGTCCACAGCTCCTGATTGCCGCCATACCGGTTCAGTTCGTCGACGGGGAAGCGCTCGTTTCCGAGGCGGTCGCGGAAGAGCTGCGTCCCTACGTGGCCGCGCACGGCCTGGAGCTCCACGCCCCTGCCGAGGAGTCCGCCGAGGCTCCTGCCGAGGAGTCCGCCGAGGCTCCCGCCGAGGAGTCCGCCGAGGCTCCCGCCGAGGAGTCCGCCGAGGCTCCGAAGGGGCGGGGCAAGCAGGCCGCCAGTCCGTTCGGCAACTGAACGGCGGGTCGTTGTGGCATACGCAACGGTTGAGGATCTGGAGTTGCGCTGGCGCAGCCTCGACGATGCCGAGAAGCGCCGGGCAGGTATCCTCCTCGAGGATGCCGCCGTCCGGATCGATGCAGCCTGCCCACCTCCGAACCCCCTCTCGGAGGCGGGCAGGCGCGCCAGGGTTGTCGTGTCATGCGACATGGTCAAGCGAGCCATGCAGGCAGGAGCCGACCCGGGTGTCGAGCAGACATCCCAGACCGCAGGCTCGTTCGGCATACAGCTGAAGTACGCCAACCCGACCGGCGACCTGTACCTGACCCGGGCGGATCTCCGCCTGCTCGGGGCGCTCCGCCAGCGGGCCGGGAATGTGTCCCTGCTGGGGAGGATGCCGTGACCTCGACGATCCCCACTCCGCACGTGATCGGACACCAGCGCCGCATCCTCGGCGCCCCGGACGCCCGCGGCAATCCGGTCGAAACCTGGGGACCGGCAGAGCCGGTCCGGGTTCATGCGATAAGCGGCCCCGAGGGGGAGCTCGCCGATCCGAACCGGCCGGGCGGGCGCGTGGACCTGCTCGTTCACGCCCCCGCCAATCTTGCCGGCAGGGTGCAGCTCCGGGATCGGATGGTGATTGGGAATACCACTCACGCCGTGACCAAGGTTCAGGACTGGACGAAAGGCCCCTGGCCTTTCCCGGCTGCCGGGCTGGAAATTCATCTACAGCAAGTCGAAGGAGCCCCGACGACATGATCGACGATCTCACTGGCCGTTGCACGCTGCCACTGATGATGGAGCTGGACGGTGACCTGGTGCAGGTTGGAACCACTCAGGTGGACCTGGATCTGCGGGACCTCCGAATCGGCGACGACGGCAAACTGTTCGCCATCGTCGACCTTCACGCGGAGGACTGACCCGTGGCAGGACGAGTCAAGCTCAGGTGGAACATGCCCGGCTTCCGGGCGCTGCGCACCAGCCCAAAGATGTTGCAGAACCTTCAGAAGCGGGCGGAGCGGATCGCAGACAGGGCAGGTCCTGGCTTCGTTGCCGCCCCGGCCGGAGTCACCGGGGGCCGTGGCCGTGGCCGCGCAGCCGTGGTTGCCGCTACCCGGAACGCGAACCGGAAGAACGCAAAGGACCACACCCTGGTGAAAAACCTCGACGCAGGGAGTGACAGTGGTATTTGACGACCCGGTGAAGATCATCTGTGACCATTTACAAGGAACCCCCGAACTGTCGGGGGTTCCGGCGTTTTCCAAGGTCCCCGACCCGCGCCCACCGAAACTGATCCGCGCATCACTCACCGGGTCACGTAGACGTTCCCTGATTCATCGGGACGCCCGCGTGACCGTCGAGTGTTGGGCGCCCACCGACACGGAGGCGTACCGGCTCGGCGCCCAGGTTGAGGACGCCCTCTCCGAGCTGAACACCAACTGGGCTTTCGTGCCCGGCGGCGACGGCGGCTGGGTGGGAGGGCCCGCCGAGCTGCCCGATCCCGACTCTGGAACCCCCCGGGTCGTGATGACCGTAAACCTTCGACAGAGGAGCCATTGATGGAAACCGAAAGTAACCCGAGGCCGAAGATCCGGCTTTGGCACCCAATCTTCAAGGGCGTCGTCGAGGAGGTGGCCGAGGAGGACAAGGACGCATGGCTCGCCCAGGGGTGGCGAGCTGACAACCCCCATGGCGAGACCTCGGAGCCTCAGGGCGCCTCATCTCCGAGCAACCCGTTCGCCAACAATCCCGCAACCGAGGAGGAGTGATCCGTGACTACCAGCAGCCGAAAGGTCGCCATCGGCAAGCCGAAGGTCGGTGGCGCAATCTTCTTCGCCAAGGCCTCTGACAAGGCCCCGCTGCCCACCAGCGCCCGAACCCCCCTCGATGCGAAGTTCAAGTCGATGGGCTACGCGGCCTCCGAAGGGCTGAAGCGCGCCATCGCAAAAGCCTATGAAGTCATTCGCGCCTGGGGTGGCGACGAGGTTGCCCGGCCCCGCACCGAGCTGACCGTCACCATCACCTTCACATTGATTGAAAGTCGAAACGGCGAGGTCGCGAAAGCGATCTTCGGCGAGGATGCGGTCACCGTCACCGCCGCAACCGCCACCGAGGGAACCCGCATCGATGTCGCCTACGAAGGCAAGGATGGGCCGGATGGGGCATGGGTGATCGACATGGCCGACGGCGACGGGCTGCTTCGCCTTGTCGTTCCCAACGCCCAGCAGGTCACCGAATCCTTCGAGCAGACCTACGGAGACGCCGAGGTGGTCGCCTACCCGGTGGAGCTGACCCTCCGTCGCGATAGCAGTCAGAAGTTCTTCTACGAGTACACCGACGACGGGGAGAAGAGCGCATGAGCCGGAACCGCCGCCGCCCACGCCCCGCCGGTGCGCCGGTGCCGCAGGACCGCAAGCCCAGGAAGGACGCCCCTGACGTTTTGCGGGTCGAGGCCTTGGGTCGCACTTGGACCATCCCAACAGAGCGGCTCGACGACGACGAGTTCATGGAACTCGTGGGGCGACTCCAGGAAGGTGATCCGTTCGTCACCCCCCGCATCGGACGGATGCTGCTGGGAGACGACGACTACGAGACTGCCCGCGGGCTGCTGCGCAACCCGGATACGGGGCGCGTCAAGGCCACCGACATGTTGGAGTTCGTCGGAACCGTCCTGCAAGCAGGCTGAGCCTCCATGCTGGCTCCCCTGCTGCGCCTCCGCGAGGCCCTACGGGAGCACAGGGGGCCACTCAGGGCCGATTTCCGGCGGGAGTACGGCATTGATCTCGACACCGTGCTTTCACCGGAATCGCCCACCCACATGACAGCCGATGTCCTACTGGACCTCATCGACGGCCTGTCCCCACAAGCCGCCTATTGGCGCTCCGTTGACCCGGATCGGGCAGCCTGGGGCCTCTCCGAGCAGCTCCTGGCCGAACTCAACGACCGGTTCGCGACCTTCTGTTGGGGCCTCGGCGGAAAGAAGGGGTCACGTCCGGAGCCGATCCCACGCCCCGGCGTCGAACCGGATGAGGAAGTGGTCGTGATCGGCGCCTCGAAGGGTTTCGACTCCATCGAGGAATTCGAGAACTGGTACCAGCAACGGCAACACAACTGAACCGAGTAAGGGGTGCATGATGGCCAATGGTGTGGAGCTGGGCAAGGCCTACGTTTCAATCATCGCGACGGCTGACAAGATCGCCCCATCGGTGAAGAAGCAGTTCGACATCATTGATGCCGAATCCGGAAAGCTGGGACTAAAGATCGGCTCCCAGATCGGCAGCAAACTCAAAACCGCCCTCAAGGTGGGTGCCGGCGCGCTGGCTGGACTCGGCGCACTGGTCGGCGGGCTGGCGGCGAAGGGCGGCATCGAACGAGCCTTAAGGATCGATACCGCCCAGGCGAAGCTTCGCGGCCTCGGCCATGACACCGATTCGGTGCAGGCAATCATGAAGAACGCCCTTGCCTCCGTCAAGGGCACCGCCTTCGGGCTGGGTGAGGCGGCAACCACCGCCGCCGGCGCAGTCGCGGCCGGCATTCAGCCGGGCGAACGCCTGGAGGGTGTGCTGAAGTCGGTGGCGAACTCCGCCGCCGCCGCCGGCATCGACATGGGCGAGATGGGCGGCATCTTCAACAAGGTCGCCTCTCTCGGCAAGGCCCAGAACGACGTCCTTCAGCAGGTCGCCGACAAGGGTCTGCCGATCTATCAGGCCCTCGGCAAGCAGATGGGGATGACCGCCGACGAGGTCTTCGATGCCGCATCGAAGGGCAAGATCAGCTTCGAGCAGTTCGAGGCCGCAATGCGCGACGCCTCCGGCACAGTCGCCCAGGAAATGGGCACCACCCTGCCCGGCAAGTTCGCCAACTTCAAGGCATCCCTGTCCCGCCTCGGCGAGGCGGTCGTCGCCAAGGCGCTGCCCCACATCGGCGACGGCTTCACCTGGCTGACGGAGAAAACCGACGCCCTCGCCCCCGCCGCCAAGCAGGCCGGCGAAGCCATTGGGCAGGCCATCGGCGGGGTCCGCGACTGGCTGACCAACTCCTTGGTCCCCGCCGTCGGGGATGCGGCCACCTGGTATCAGGAGAGACTCGTCCCCGCGTTGCAGGACACCGTCACATGGGTCAAGGAGAACTCCACCTGGCTTGGCCCGCTGACGGCGGCGGTCGCCGCTGGCGCGGCCGCCTGGTACGGCTACTCGGGTGCCATCGCCCTGGCGAAACTCGCCGCCGGCGGACTCAGCGCCATCGGCGGGGGCGTGATCGGCGTACTGAAGGGAATCGGGGCGGCGATGTCCGCCAACCCGATCGGTGTGATCGTCACCGCCATAGCCGCCCTGACCGCCGGCCTGGTGTGGTTCTTCACCCAAACCGAGACCGGGAAACAGATTTGGGACGCGGCATGGCAGGGCATTCAGGCCGCGGCCGCGACGGTCGTCGACTGGTGGAACGGCGTTCTCACCCCGGCCTTCTCTACGGCATGGGATCTCATCACCCAAGGAGCCGGGGTCGCAGGAAGTGTTCTCGGCGGCGTGTGGAACGGCATCCTCGCCGCAGCCCGCCCGGTCATCGACTGGTTCGGTCAGCACGTCGCCCCGATCTTCAGCTCCCTGGGGGAACTGATCGTCGCGGTGTTCGAAGAGCGCGTCAAACCGGCGCTGACGTTCCTCGCCGGCGCGTGGTCCGTGATCGCCGCCGGAGTGGCAACCTTGTGGAACGCCTGGCTGAAGCCGATCTTCGACATGATCGGCGCCACATGGCAGCTGCTGTGGGGCAACTTCGCTGCCACCTGGCAGGCCGTCGGCGCGCCGATCATGACCGCCATCGGGGCGGGCTTCGACATCCTCCGGGCCATCGTCGACGGCGCACTCCAGGCGATCGGCGCAATTGTGACGACAGTTTGGAATGGCATCCGAATCGTCATCGAAACGGCACTGGCGGCCATCAACAACATCATCCAAACCGTCACTGCCGCAATTCGCGGCGACTGGGTTGCGGTATGGGAGGGCATCAAGGCCCATTTCCAGATCATCTGGGACGGGATCGTCGCATTCATCGGCAATCTGCTGACCGGCCTGGTTGGCTACCTCGCCGGCGTATGGGCGGCAATCTCCGGCGCATGGACGGCGTTGTGGACCGGAATTTCGAATGTGTTCCAGAGCATCTGGAACAGCCTCAGCACCTACCTCATCACGGTAATCACAAATCTGCGTACATGGCTCGACTCCATGTGGGCGGCGATCTCCAGCGCGTGGACGGCGTTGTGGACCGGTGTGCAGAACGCCGGCAAGGCCGCCTGGGACTGGATCAGTTCCACGATCTACGGGATCTTCGATGGCATCAAGAGCACCATCACCGGAATTTGGAACGCCATTGCGAAGGCGTGGGCAGACACCTGGGAAGGCATCAAGGGCGCCGGCAAGGCCGCCTGGGACTGGATCAGCTCTACGATCTCGGGCGTGTGGACCTCGATCGAGAACGCCGCCCGCAGCGCTTGGGAGGGGATCGTCACAACCATTGGCGGCGCTTGGAACAAGATCAAAGAAACCGTCGCTTCTCCGATCAATGCCGTTATTCGGTTCATCAATGAGGGAATCATCGGTTCCTACAATTGGGTCGCCGACAAAATCAAGATCGTGCCACCCATTAAAGGCACGATTCCCGAGGTCAAGTTTTCGAGGGGCGGTATCTTGCCCGGCCAGTCGTCCTGGCGGGGCGGCGACGATCAGCTGGCATGGATGCGGCAGGGAGAGGGCGTCACGGTTTCCGAGGCGCTCCGCGACCCCTACGAGCGGCGGCGCCTGCTCGCACTGAACCGGGCGGCGATGGCGGGGATATCCCCGGCCAGGTTCCGCCAGCAGTTCGACGCCCACGGACTGGAGCACCACGCCGCCGGCGGGATCATCGGCTTCCGGGGGCACCGATTCACTTCGACCTTCGCCGCCCGGATCCTCCAGGCGGAGAAGATCGCCGGCGCCCAGATGCACATCACCCAGGGCGGGTGGCGGCCCCGCACCAGCTATTCCGGCACCTCGCACGCCGGCGACGCCCTTGACATCACCGGCGACTACCGGCGCTTCATCGCCCCGCTGCGACAGGTCGGCGTCGCCACCTGGGACCGCGCCGGAAAGGGCCGCTGGGTGCCCCACGCCCACGGCGTCCCCCTGCCGGGCCACGGCACCGCCGGCGGATCGGCGATCTGGCAGGCGCAGGACTATCTGCGCGGCGGTGACGGCCTCGGCGGTCGAGACAACGGCCCCCGGGTCGCGGTCCGGTCCGCCGACATCGAGGAGGCGGTCAAGAAGGGCGCCGACAAGTCCTGGTGGGAGAAACTCGCCGACTCGATCGGCGAAACCTGGGACAAGATCAAGAACTGGTTCAACGATCTCGTCAACAAGATCTCCGGGCCGCTCAAGGCATTGCAGGGTCTCGTGTCCGGTGATGGCCCCTTCGGCAACCTCGTTGGAAAGCTCGCCGAAAAACTCGGCAAGGACCTGAAGAACTGGGCCGCAAAGAAACTCGGCCTGCCCACCGATGACGGCTACGCGACCGGAACCCGCAACGCGCGACCCGGCTGGGCCTGGGTCGGCGAGCGCGGCCCCGAGTTGGTCCACTTCGGCGGCGGGGAGCAGGTCCTCACCCACGACGAATCCCTGCGAGCGGGAGGTCGAAGTGTGCGTATCGGCACCTTGAATCTGCAACTCCCCGACTGGGTGAACGGATTCGATGACGTGGTCCAGTTCTTGCAGGACTTCCACCTGCACGAGCACTACGCCTAACGGGAGGTGAAAGGTCTTGCCTAGCGTTTACGGATCTTGGCGTCCCAGCAGCGGCGCAGCCCGTCGCATGCGGCTATGGATCGACTACTCCGTGTCCGTATCCGGCAGCTTCGCCACCGTCTCCGGTGGCGTGTACGTTCAAGCGGGGAACTGGTTCTGGGACGCCACGAACCAGTTCTCAATGGGCGGGTCCCTCGGCGTAGCCGCGTCAGGGTCCCGCTCCGTGAACGTCCCTTCCGGGGGTTCGCAGCTGATTCAGAGTTTCTCCCAGACTGTCGCATTGGGGAGTTCGCCCCACACGCGAACCGTCAACGCGTCCCTTTCCGGGATCGGCTATGTCGGCAACGGCTATACCGCGTCGGTGGAAGCGGTCATCACCATCCCGGCGGGGCAGGCGCCCGCGGCAGGCGTGCCGAACACGCCGTGGGACGTCCGGGTGAAGCGGATCAACGACTTCGCCCACGAACTGTTCTGGACGGTCACCGCCCCGGACTCGAAGCCCATCACCGATGTCATCATCCAACGCTGGTCCCGCCGTAATGACCAGGGATGGCAAGCGGTCGCCGTCATCCCTGGTGCGGAAGGAACCCGCTCATGGGTGGACAACACCACCGACGAAAACAACTGGTACATCTGGCGGCTCATCACCAGGAACGCCGCTGGCGCCGCGCCGCCCGCCGAATCCGCCGAAACACCGACCACGCCGGCAGCGCCGACGGGTCTGATTCTGACCCGCAACACCGCCGGGGACGTGCTGCTGCGGTGGTCCCGTAACGCCCCCTTCGTGCGTCGCCACGACGTGCAGGTCCGCTCCAGCACGGACGGCGTTACCTGGGGGGCGTGGCAGGACGCCCGCAAGGGCCTGTCCGACACGGTCACCCAAGTGGTGCTATCCGGGCTGGACGGCTCCAAACTCTGGCAAGCCCGGGTGCAAGCCATCGTCGACCCAGATCAAAGCTGGGGTGTAACGTCCTCGGCGCCATCGGCGGCAATCCAGCCGCTCACCCCGCCAGCGGAACCGACGCTACTTGCCCCCAACAGGGTCGTGTCGTCTCAAGAACCTGTGACGTGGGTATGGCGCCACAATCCGCGTGACACCACCAGCCAAACCGGCGCCGAGATACGCTACCGACCCCTAGGGGCCGTGGATTGGCCCCACCTGAACATCGTTCAAGGAGGCAACCAGCAGGTCGCCTCCCCCAGCCCGCTGAACGCGGGCGAATGGGAGTGGCAGGCCCGCACAAAGGGCGCCGCCGACGCCTGGGGGCCGTGGTCACCGCTCACTACCATCAGGGTGGAGAATCCACCCACCGTAACGATCACCAAACCCGCCAACGGGTCGGTGATCCACGGCAACCGCCTCACTCTCGACATCGACTACTTCGACGGCTCCGGCGCGGTCATGGCCAGCCATATCCGCTACCTCTACGGCCCCGACGGAGTCCTCGAGGAAGCCGCCGAAGACGGCGCCCGCGCCCAGATCGGGTTCACAACAGTACTGACGAACAAAACCAGCTACACGGCCCGTATCGCCGTGGTTTCTGGCACCGGTCTGCGGTCCACGTACACCGAAACCACCATCACCACCGACTTCCTGCCCCCCACACAGCCCCTCCTAGCGGGGGCGTGGGAACGCCGCGAAGGACTCGCCCGGCTCACGGTCACGAATCAGGCGAAGCAGGAAGACGTAACCGACGACACCGCATACAACAGGATCGAACGCTCCCTGGACGGCGGATCGACATGGCTGGTCCTTGCGAACAATCTTGGCTTGGACCCCCTGTTCGTGGATCGACGCGTGCCGCTGAATCAAGCTGCCCTGTATCGGGTTGTTGCGGTCTCGCCCCTCGGGGTCGAGGCAGCCTCGGAAACGCTCGCATTGGCTACCCGGTCGGATTGGGTGTGGCTCATCGGGGAAGACGGTGCCGCGTTCACACTCCGCCACAACATTGAGCTGGGTGGCGCGTGGGGGCATGCGGTGAAAACCGAACAGTACCTAGGCCGTCGTCTCCCCGAGGCGCACATCGGCCCAGCGCGCCCAACCAAAATCCAGGCCTCCGCCACCTTGGTGGAAGGCGAAGGTCTTGACCAGGACATCACGCTGCTCCTAGGGCGGGTAGTGCACTACCGCGACCCCGAAGGGCGGGCCGTGTGGGTGCTACTCGACGACGGGGGCGTGTCACTGTCCCAACGAGTTGTCGGGATTCGAAAAATCTCGATCACGACAGAGGCGGTGGAGCACGATGACACGCCATGACGACTGGCGAATCGAGTTGCTCGACCGCGATGACAACCTGAAACAACCCCTCCCGCGGGTAAAAGGCGGGTCCTTGAAATGGTCAATTTTCCGGTCCGTGCAAGGGACCGGAAGCATCAACTGGGACCACGACCCCGGTGTAGAAATCGACTGGTTCCACGACCAAATTCGCATCAGCCACGTCACCCCCCAGCAGGTCACGCCTCTGGGGGTGTGGTCGATCACAATGCCCGGCTGGGAACACGACGCCACAGGGACACACGTCGCCATCGCCTTAGCGGATCGCACCGAACTGCTCAACACCCCCGTGGGGCAGTGGTTTACGGTTCCTGCTGGCACCGCAATCACCGAGCAGGTGATCGCCATCATCCGTGAGCGCGGCGTCACGAAACTCGCCGTCACTCCCTCCCCCGTCACCACAAGGGTCGCCCAGACGTGGGAGCCGGGTGACACGCACTTGAAGGTTTGCAACGACCTTCTGAAAATGTGTGGGTACAACTCGCTGTGGGCGGACATGGACGGGCGTATCCGTATCGATCCATATCGGCTACCGGCAGAACGCCCCACCGTCGCAACCTACGGTCCCGCTGACGAGCATCTGCGAATGCTCCCCACCTGGGGCGACGAAGCCGACGTGTTCTCCCTACCCACCGGGGCGCGCATCTTCGTTCCCGGCACGGACAAGCAGGCGGGTCTGCTCGGTCGCGCCGACCTGCCAGATCACAGCCCCCTATCGGCGGAAAAGCGTGGCCGCACGATCCTGCTCACCGAGCAGGGCGAAGCCGCCACCCAAGCCGTCGCCGACACCCTCGCCGCGAAACGCCTCAACGAAGCCCTCCAAGTCACCCGACGCATCACCATCACCCACCCCATGGATGAAACGAATCTCACGGACGTGGTGATGCACCAACCCGCTGGGGTGCGAGCCGCCATCGTGGAACGAGAAATCCAACTCGGCATTGGGGCTGTTGCGAAATCCGTAATCCGCCACATCTACACGGGAGGAGAACTACCTTGGGCGCGCCCCTAACCGCTTTGAATCGAATAGCGGCAGCCGCCGCAACCACACAACCGCGCATGAATCTGCTATGGGCTACCGTCGCGACGGTAGACCCGCTAACCGTGGTCCTCGATCACGACCCCAACGAAACCCCCCGCCCCGCCATCAATGCTGTGGGGGCGCTCCGGGTCGGGCAGCGCGTCACGGTGTCGAAAACCGATCAGCTCCTCACCGTCACCGGCCCCGTCGCCGGTGAACTCACGGGGGGAAACTCGGACGGCAACTGGATCCGCCACGTCAACGGCATCCAAGAATGCTGGCAGCGAGTGTCGACCACCTGTGCCGGCACAGCCGCCTACGGGGGGCTGTGGCTGGACAAGTGGCAATGGAAATTCCCGGCTCGATTCGTGCACCCGCCGACAGTAATCCCGGGTCGTTACCAATTGGGATCTGGGAAATCGTGGCCAACTTCGCCGGATGACGCCACCACGGATCACGTCTACCTGTGCGGCCTGGACGTAGCAGACAGGCCGCGGGGCTTCCCCCTCTACGTCACCGCATACGCCATCGGTTATTGGCGCTGAAAGGAGTGCCATGAAATACATCGGCAGAAACTACCGCGGCAACCCCGCCTATCTGGCAGACATCCCAGCTACATGGTGGCCGCTGTGGCTGGCATGCATAGCCCGCGACCATCCGGACATCAAGATCGTGCTCATTCAGGCGGCGGGCTCCGCCGCGGCGTCGGCAGGGACCCATGCCGACGGCTGGGCCATCGATCTCCAGACGTGGCATCTGACCCGGGAGCAGAGAGAGCGTCTCGTCGCTCACATGCGCCGCTACGGCGCCTCCGGCACGTGGTACCGCTACCCGCCGGCTTTCGAACCGCACATTCACGCGGCCCTTGACCCGGGCAGGCGTGAAACCAACTCCAGCTACCAGGTAGCGGCCGTCAAGGCTGGCTATGACGGGCTGGGGTACCGCGGCCGCAGAGGCCGCGACATCCATCCGGCGCCCGCCGAGTGGATCACTGCGGAGGAGGGCATCCGTCAGATGGCGGCCCGACTCCCTGACTACGAGGACGACACAATGATTTCGCAAGAAGGGCTCAATCAAATCGCCGGTACCGTGGACCGTAACGTCCTGGGAGCGTCGGCAGGCAGCTACGGCAGCTTTTTCGACATGCAGCGCATCACCGCGGACAACGTCCGGAAGCTGGTGGAGCGCACTAACCCGGTGCGGCGAGGCGCCCCCGAGGGCGACGTCGAAATACCTCAGGAAATCGCCGATAGCAAGACGCTTGGCCTCCAGAACAAGGCCAAGCTGGCCGAGCTGGAAACCAAGGTCGACCGCATCCTGGAGATGTTGGAGGCGCAGCGCGGATGATCCCCTTGGAGGCGCCGCCCGGCGCGTGGGTGCTGCCGCCGTGGGAGGTCCTCGGCGGCATTCTCGCCGGCGTGGCCGCCCTCGTCACCGCCCTGGTCGGCGGCGCGAAAGTGGTGGCGGAGCTGAGAGAGCTGCGCCACCAGGCCGCCAGCACCGCAGCCGACGCGGCAGCAGTGCTGGCGCAGCAGCACCCCAATCACGGGGGCAGCATGCGCGACGCGCTCGATCGCGTCGAGGCACTGACCCAGCAGAACGCCACCGAGCTGGCCGCGATGCGAGACGACGTGGCGGACATGCGCTCCGCCATCCGCCGCCACGACCGGGAGCTGGGCCGCGCCAACGACCTGGCGGCTGGCGCGGCCGCCAGGGCCACCCAGGCTGAGCGCCGCTACGACGAACAGCTGTCCGACCACTCCATCCGCCTCCACCATCTGGAAACCCGAAAGGAACCCCCGTCATGATCATCACCCGTCCCGAAGTCCGCAAGTGGATCTACGGCATCGCCACCGCCGCCCTGGCCGTCCTCGGCGTCTACGGCATCGTCTCCGGCGAGCAGATCGCCGCCTGGTCCCTGCTGGCATCCGCCATCACCGGCCTGGCCACCGCCAACACGCCCACCAACAAGGGCCAGGAAGGCTGACGTGGCGGACATCCTGCCGCCCGACCTGGCAAGCCGCAGCTCGGCCGACCTCCTCGAGGCATGTGGCCGACTCCAAGAGGCCTACACCGCAGCCCTGGAGCGCGAAGCCAAGGAGCGGGAGACCGCTGCGGCCCGACTCCGCCGCGAAGCGGAGAAGCTTGCCGCCCTGCTCGGCCCGGAGAATCCACCCACCGGAAATCTCACCTCCCTGCGGGCCGCCTGCAAGATGACCCCGCAGGACCTGGTCGAGAAGCAGGCTGAGGTGACGGAGCTGGTGCTGCGATCGCTGTGCGCCGTCGCCTCAGTGGCGCGCAGCGTCGTCCTGATCGGAGCCGAGCAGGCCCGCTAGCCCAGCCCCAGCACACGCACAGACCCCCACCCGAAAGGGGGGGGGTCTTTTCGCGTTTCCCGGGGTCTTTTTCGGGGCCCCTCGGGGCCTCCTGGGTTCGGAAACTCCCCCTTGGGGCCTCTCGGGGCCTGGCTTTCAACATCATTCGGCATCATCGGACATCATCCGACGCCATAGCGTTTTCCCTTGCCAGAGTGCATTTCGAGGCCCGACAAGGCTCTTCGCCGAGCCTTTCGGGGACGAGCCGG